>ERZ746981.82-NODE-82-length-82207-cov-859.021125_pt1 | contig 82207 bp, 70 predicted proteins | sample MGYA00374948_ERZ746981 | MGnify/ENA primary metagenome ERZ746981 (study PRJEB28757, sample SAMN06711160) | food metagenome | host: microorganism | place: China:Harbin | collected 2017-01-30 | study: EMG produced TPA metagenomics assembly of the Analysis of...
GGGGGGGCAAGGGGGGTGATATCCCCTGTCATGAAATAGAGCGGCGGCAGCCCCGGCATGGGGGGCACGCGGCGCATGAGCGGCAGCCCGTTGCGGTTGGCGATCTTTTCCCACCGGACATCGGGCGTGACCAGATGGCAGTCCCCCTGGCGGAACAGGGTCCTGCGCCAGGCGGGTGACTGCTGGGCGGTAATGGTGTGGTCGGACAGGCTGCGCAGGATCACGTCATCGCCACAGGCCAGCGTGGGATGGGTCACGCCGAAAAGGCCCGCGGCACTGGCGCCGGCAGGCAGGCACAGGAGCAGGCAGGCACTGGCCCATATCCGCATGATGCTCTTTATCCTTCCGGTCTGGAGAACAGGCTGGTGCAGACCCGGGGTATTCGGCAAATAAGGATGTACAAAGATACTGATGCCGATATGCAGAACAAGAGTCCTTTTGTAAACAGGCTTTATTTGGTCCGGTACGTTCGGTTTTTGTCCTGTGGCGGCAGGAAGGTCAGAAAGTGGCATGTTCCTATCGGGTAGCTGCCCCCTTGTCCGTCTTATGGCGGCGGGCATGAACATCGCGGATGCTGGCCGGGACATGTTGGAAGGCAGGAGCGGATGACTGACCGTTTTGCAATTGTGCTGGCCCGCCATCCCGCGGTTATGGGGGTGGAAGGCCTGTGTTACGGCCAGCGTGACGTGGCCCTGGCCGATGGGTGGGAGCGTATGGCCGATGGCCTGCGTACCGTCATGCAGGGGGTGGGATGCCGGATTCTGTTTGCCTCTCCCGCCCGGCGCTGCCGGATGGTGGCGGAACGGGTGGCGCAATTCATGAATCTGGAACTGCGGGTGGATTCACGTCTGCGTGAAATCAGCTTCGGGGAGTGGGAAGGCCGCCCCTGGAATCGCATTTCCCGCACGGCACTGGATGCGTGGGCCGCCGATGTAAGTGGATTCACCCCCCCCGGCGGGGAAAGCGGGGGCGCGCTGCGGGCCCGCGTGCGCCATTTCTGGAAGGACATGCAGGAAGGCGCCCAGCCCTGCGGGGTGATTACTCATGGGGGGCCGCTGCGTCTCATGCAGGGCATGGTTCACGGCGGGCCGGGCAGCCTGCTCGCGCCATCCCCGCCGCTGGGGTCGGTGCGGGTTGTTGAACAGGGGAATCCCCTGTTCACGACAGGGCGGTCAGAACCGCGCATTCCGTCACGACTGCCGTTGCACCAAGAACGTCGCCGGTCTGTCCGCCAAGCTGCCACCGTGCAAGGCGGCACATGACGCCGGTGGCCGCGACGGCCACGACCATCGCCACGACCGCCCGCGCGCCGGGCAGCAGCAGGGCCGTAAGGGCACCGGTCAGGCACAGGCACGCCGCCAGCGCCGGGCGGGGCAGGGTGCGCAGGGTGCTGGCCAGCCCGTCACCGCGGGCGGGGGGCAGGCGCCACAGCAGCACGACCATGCCGGCACGGGCCAGCGCGCCCGCCACGGGCAGGGCCACAAGCGCCATCATGCCCGGCATGGCGGCCAGCGCCCCGATACGGACCAGCATGGCCACCGCCAGCGCCATCACGCCATAGCTGCCCACACGGCTGTCACGCATGATTTCCAGCTTGCGCGCGCGCCCACGCCCGCCGCCACAGCCATCGGCCATGTCCGCCAGCCCGTCCTCATGCAGGCCGCCACACAGCAGGAGCTGCATGCCAATGCTCCATGCCGCGGCGGGCAGGGTGGCAAGGCCGCACTGCAGCAGGCCAGCATAGGCAAGGCCCGTAACCCCCCCCAGCAGCGCGCCCACCAGCGGCCAGCACCATATGCTGCGCGCCATGGAACAGGGCAGTCTGTCGCCTGCCAGCCACCCGGTGGGCAGGCGGCTGAGCAGGCCGATGCCGCACACCAGGTCGGCACGCAGGCGGGCGGGCATGCTCATTCCCGTCCGCTGACCTGTGCCTGTGCAAAGGTGGCCATGCCGCACAGGCAGGCGGTGGCGGCGCGCACCAGCGGGATGGCCAGTCCCGCGCCCGAGCCTTCGCCCAGCCGCAGCCCAAGGTCCAGCAGCGGCGACAGGCCAAGGGCGGTGGCAAGACGGGCATGCCCGCTTTCGGCCGAGCAGTGGGCCAGCCGGGTATGCTCAAGCCCGCCGGGCTGAAGCACCCCCAGCGGGGCCACGGCGGCCGTGCAGATGAAGCCATCAAGCAGCACGGGAATATGGTGGTGGCGCGCGGCAATGGCGGCGCCCAGCATGGCGGCCAGTTCGTGGCCACCCAGATGGCGCATCACCTCCAGCGGGTCATGCAGGTGCGGCGCGTGGGCGGCCAGCGCGCGATCGACCACCTGCGCCTTGTGGCGCACGCCCGCATCATCCAGCCCGGTGCCGCGCCCGGCCCATGTCGCGCCCCCGCCGCCAAACAGGCCGGCGCATACGGCGGCGGCGGCGGTTGTGTTGCCAATTCCCATTTCCCCAAGGCACAGCAGGTCCGTGCCGGGCCGCACCGCCGCCATGCCGGTGGCAATGGCGTGCAGGAAGGCAGGCATTTCCATGGCAGGGGCCTGTGTGAAATCCGCCGTCGGGTGCAGTTCCGCCACCGCAACCACGCGCAGCCGGGCGCTGGCCACGCGCGCGATCTGGTTGATGGCCGCCCCCCCGTTGCGGAAGTTCTCGACCATCTGGCGCGTGACATCGGCGGGCCATGGGGTGACGCCCTGCGCGGTCACGCCATGGTTGCCCGCAAAGACAAGGATCTCGACCCGCTCGCCACGCGGCCACGCGGTGCGCTGCCACCGGCCGGTCCAGCGTGCCAGTTCCTCCAGCCGGCCAAGGCTGCCCGGCGGCTTGGTCAGGCTGGAATCATGCCGGGCAATGGCGTGGTCCGCCGCCATGTCGGCATCGGGAAGGGTCATGCACAGCGCGCGCAGCGCGGCCATGTCCTGTGGGGGGGAAAGACGGGATGGCATGCACAGCGTTGTGTGGTCTTATGGGCCGTGATGCAAGATGGCGGAGAATAAAATGAAGGCGCACCCCCATCAGGGCGGCTTTGGTGGCAGGCAGGGCTGCATTTTTGTGCTGGGTGGTGCCCGTTCGGGCAAAAGCCGCGTGGCGGAGGGACTGTTTGCCCGATGGCCCGCGCCATGGACCTATCTTGCCACCTGCCAGCCGCATGACGGGGAAATGGAAACCCGCATCGCCACCCACCGCGCGCGCAGGGGGGAAGGATGGCGCACGGTGGAGGCGCCGCTGGACCTGCCGCGCGCGCTGGACGGGGCGGCTGCCAGCCCCGTGCTGGTGGACTGCCTGACCCTGTGGCTGACCAATCTCATGCTGGCGGAGCGTGATGTGGCGCAGGCAACGCAGGAACTGCTGGCCGCCCTGGGGCGCCGGACGGAGCCGACGGTGCTGGTCTCGAACGAGGTGGGGCAGGGGATCGTGCCCGACAATGCGCTGGCCCGGCGCTTCCGTGATGAGGCGGGTCTGCTGCATCAGGCTATTGCGCGGGAGGCCGCGCGTGTTGTCTTTGTGGTGGCAGGCCTGTCAATGGAGATGAAATGACCCTTACCCCCGAAGAAATCCGCCACCGTGAAAAGATGGCCAGGCGCAAGGAAGTGCAGGACAGGGAAGTCAGCAGCAAATCCATCGAGAAGGGATTGCTGGCCGTGCATACCGGCGCGGGCAAGGGCAAGTCCACCGCCGCCTTCGGCATGGCCCTGCGCACGCTGGCGCATGGGGGGCGGATCGTGGTGATCCAGTTCATCAAGGGGGCATGGAATACAGGCGAGCGCAAGGCGCTGGAACGCTTTGGCGACCAGGTGGAATGGCATGCGCTGGGCGAAGGCTTTACCTGGAACACCCAGGACCGCGCGCGCGACATCGCCAACTGCCGGGCGGCATGGGAGCAGGCGCGCGCGGCATTGCGGCGCGCGGATGTCAGCATGGTGATCCTTGATGAACTCAACATCGCGCTGCGTTATGACTACCTGCCTATCGAGGAGGTGCTGGCCGATATCGCCGCCCGCCCCGCCATGCAGCATGTGGTCGTGACCGGGCGCAATGCCCGCCCCGCCATGATCGAGGCCGCCGATCTGGTGACCGAGATGACGCAGGTGGCCCATCACTTCAGGAAGGGGGTCAAGGCGCAGGCCGGGATCGAGTTCTGATGCCGCCGCGTGCGCTGATGCTGCAGGGCACCGGATCGTCGGTTGGCAAGTCGGTGCTGGTGGCCGGGCTGGCCCGCGCGCTGGTCCGGCGCGGGTTGCGGGTGCGGCCGTTCAAGCCGCAGAACATGTCCAACAACGCGGCCGTAACGCAGGATGGCGGAGAGATCGGGCGCGCGCAGGCGCTTCAGGCCCGTGCCTGCGGCGTGCCGCCGGTGGTGGACATGAACCCGGTCCTGCTCAAGCCGCAGGGCATGACCGGCTCGCAGCTTGTGGTGCGTGGCAGGGTACGCGGGCAGGTGCGTGCGCGCGATTTCCAGTCCTTCAAGCGCGGCCTGATGCCCGAGGTGCTGGAGAGTTTTCATAGCCTCGCGGCACAGGCGGACATCGTGCTGGTGGAGGGGGCGGGTTCCGCGTCCGAGATCAACCTGCGCGAAGATGACATCGCCAACATGGGCTTCGCACAGGCGGCCGGCATCGATGTGGTGCTGGTGGGCGATATCGATCGCGGCGGGGTCATTGCCAGCCTTGTGGGCACGCAGGCCGTGGTGGCACCGCAGGATGCCCGGCGCATAAAGGGTTTTATCGTCAATCGCATGCGCGGCGACCCGTCACTGTTCGCTGCGGGCATGGGGGCGGTTGCGGCCCGCACGGGCTGGCGGCCGATCGGTCTTGTACCGTTCCTTGATCGCGTGCGCGACCTGCCGGCGGAAGATGCCGCCGACCTTGCGCCCGGTGGCCCGGTGGCGGGCGGTGGCATACGCATTGCCGTGCCCTGCCTGCCCATGATCGCCAATTTCGATGATCTCGACCCCCTTGCGGCGGAGGATGGCGTCTCGCTTCGCATGGTGGCACGCGGGCAGGTGCTGCCGCCCTGCGACCTGATCATCCTGCCCGGTGCCAAGGCCACGATTGCCGACCTTGCAGTGCTGCGGGCCGAAGGGTGGGATGTCGACATCCTGGCCCATGTGCGCCGGGGGGGGCATGTGCTGGGCATATGCGGTGGCTACCAGATGCTGGGGCAGGGCATTGCCGATCCCGACGGGATCGAGGGGCCACCCGCCACGGTGCCGGGGCTGGGCCTGCTGGATGTGACCACCGTGCTGGAAGGCGGCAAGCGGCTGGAGGACGTCACGGGCCTTCTCCTGCCCGAACGGGTCCGCCTGCGGGGGTACGAGATGCACATGGGGCGAACCGATGGTCCCGATCATGCCAGCCGTCCCCTGATTGACCTGGACGGTCGGCCCGATGGCGCGGTCAGCCCGTCGGGGCGGGTCTGGGGCACCTATGTGCATGGCCTGCTGGCCGATGGTACCGCGCGGGCGGCGCTGCTGGCGCGTCTGGGCGGTGTATCGCATGGCCATGACCATGACGTGCGGATTGATACGGCCCTTGATGCGCTGGCCGACCATCTGGAAGCGCATCTTGATATCGATGCCCTGCTGGCGCTGGCCCGGCCCGTAAACCCCGTTTCAGCGTCCGCGCAGGTGCCGTGCGAGCAGGCCGAAGGCTGAAAGGCCCGTCAGGGTCTGGATCAGGCAGGCCCGGCGGTACAGGGCCAGCGCGCGTGACAGGTCATCCGGGCGCAGGGTGGGCGTGCCATCGCCCACCCACGGTTCGGCAACCTGCACGCCGTTATAGGCGCGCGGGCCGGACAGGCGTATGCCCAGCGCGCCGGCCATCGCGGCCTCCGGCCAGCCCGCGTTGGGGGAGCGGTGGGCGCGGGCATCGCGCCATACGATGCGCAGTGCGGCCCGGGTCCGCATGCCCGGCAGGGTCAGGCTTGCCAGGATGATCCACAGGGCCGACAGGCGGGACGCGGGCAGGTTGACCAGATCATCCAGCCGGGCCGCGGCATAGCCAAAGGCTTCATGCCGTGGCGTACGGTGGCCGATCATGCTGTCCGCCGTATTGACGGATTTGTAGAAGACCGCGCCCGGCAGGCCGCCCGCCGCCATCCAGAGCAGGGGGGCCACGATTCCGTCGGAAAAGTTTTCGGCCAGTGTCTCGGTCGCGGCACGCAGTACGCCCGCTTCGTCAAGCTGTTCGGGGTCCCGTCCCACAATGTGGGATACGGCCCTGCGGGCGGCAGGCAGGCTTTCCCGTGCCGCCTGTTCCACCGCGCGCACATGGTCATGCAGGGAACGCTGGGCCACAAGCGTACTGGCCAGTACGGCGGTCACCGGCAGTGCCAGCCAATGCGGCAGGAACCGTCGGATCAGGCGGGTGGCCACCATGGCGATGGCGGTGGGGATGGCCGCGATCAGCCCCGCCGCCATAAATCCGGCCAGTCTGCGCTGGCGCTGCGTGCGGCATGAAGTGTTGAATCGCCGGTCAAGACGGCCGATCAGCCCGCCAATCCATATGACCGGATGCCCGATCCGGCGCACCAGCGCCTGCGGATAGCCCAGCGCCGCATCAGTGACGGAAGCCAGACAACTGGTGCCAAGGGTCTGCAACAGGAAAAGGGATGCGCGCATGAAGGGTGGATATTGCCCGTCCCGAAACGGGTCAAGCCAGTGTCGGGTAGCCGGGGGATATGAAGGAAGGGGCGGCAGGGTCTCGCGCCCGCATGGCCTTGACAGGAAACAGGGGGGCTGCCCGAATATGGAAATGGCGCTGGATTGCCGTTTCCCGCCTGTTCCGCGCACCCGTGGGTGCTGGCAGGCTGCATTATTTTATTTCATATCCGTATTTGAGGTCAGGCGACATGGATGACAATGTAAAACCCGTGCCCCGCACCCCCCGTTCCGGCAGGACGGCAGGGCGCGCGAAGTCAGCCACGGGCGCGGGCACCACCGGGCCGTCGGGCCGGAGCCGGGCCGGACAGGGCAGCGGCAAGCCGGGACAGGCCCGCACCGATGGCCGGACGGCACGCGCCAGGGCAGCGCCCCGCCGTTCGGCGGTGGCGGCATGGCGGGCGGCGCGGGCCGCGCGCAGGCAGGCCCGGCTGGACCGTCTGGCCGCCCGGACAGCGGAACACGACCAGTAAAAGGCCATATGGCGGCGGGATATCGTCATGAAATGACATTGCAGCAAAAAGGAATGGGGATGTCCGGCTGGCGTCTTTTCCCGACAGGGCGGCATCCGGCGATGGGTTACGACAGACGCCCCATTAGACTGTCTTACCCGGCGATGGACATTCCCGGGCGGGCGGCAGGCCCGTTTTCAGGACTGGCTTTTCAGGCTTTAATTTGTGAGGGAATGCGGCAGCGTCGTTTTTTGCCGATCATATTTTCTTGCATTAATGAAAATGACGGGAAAAGGCTCTAGGCATTCCGGTGGGCCTCACGGATATTGTGAGGTGCCACGGACCATGCGGATATTGTGTAGCGGGAAGAGATTTTTTGGGTACTGGCGGTTTACGGTTCATGTCGTCGCGGCGGCGGTTCATGCAGGGACTGGCCGGAGCCGCGGCCTGCGGCACGGTCCTGGCTTCATCCGGGCGGGCCGGGCCGGTTGCGGCGCCCCCCTACAGGCCGCAGTTTTTCGATGCGGCCGAATGGGCATTCCTTGTCGCGGCCTGTGACCGGCTGATCCCCGCCGATGCCAGTGGCCCCGGTGCCGTGGCGCTGGATGTGCCCCGCTTCATCGACCGCCAGATGGATACCCCCTATGCCCATGGCGCGCAGTGGTACATGAGCGGCCCCTTCATGGCCGGACCGGATAATCTGGGCTACCAGCTGCCTTATGCCCCGCGTGAACTGTACCGCCATGGCATCGCGGGCATGAATGCCCATGCCGCCACCCGGCACGGCAGGCCCTTTGCCGCCCTGTCCGCCGCATTGCAGGATGACCTGCTGCGCGCGGCGGAAAGGGGCAGTCTGGTATTCGGGGATGTTCCATCCGCCACCTTTTTCGAGCAGTTGCTGGCCAACGTGATGGAAGGCGCCTTCAGCGACCCCATCCACGGCGGCAATACCGGGATGGGCGGATGGGCCATGCTGGGTTTTCCCGGCGCGCGGGCCGATTTCATGGACTGGGTGGACCAGTACGGCGTGCATTACCCGCTGGGCAGCGTCTCCATTTCGGGGGAGCGGGCATGAGCACGGACGCACGCAGGCTGGACCCGGTCGATGTGGTGATTGTGGGTGGCGGCTGGGCGGGCTGCATCATGGCCAAGGAAATGACCGAGGCCGGGCGTTCGGTCGTGGTGCTGGAGCGGGGGCCGGACCGCGGCACGGCATCCGATGGCGCCTATCCCGCCTCGATTGACGAGCTGGAGGGCAATTTCCGCTACAAGCTGTTCCAGGATCTCTCGAAACATACCGTCACCATCCGCAACAACAGCCGGCAGGTGGCGCTGCCCTACCGCCGCATGGCCGCCTTCCTGCCCGGTGAGGGGGTGGGGGGCGCGGGGCTGCACTGGTCAGGCGTGCATTTCCGTATTCCGCCGGATGACCTGCGGCTGCGCACGCGCGTGATCGAGAAATATGGCGCCAAATTCATTCCTGAAGGTATGAACCTGCAGGATTACGGCGTGACGTATGAGGAACTGGAACCCTTCTTTGACAGGGCGGAGAAGGTATTCGGCACGTCTGGCGAGGCGTACAAGGTCAATGGCCAGGTGGTGGGGAAGGGGAATGTGTTCTCCCCCTCGCGCTCCGATCATTTCCCGCTGCCCGCGTTGAAGGATGTCTATACCGCCCACCTGTTCCGCAAGGCGGCGACGGAGGCAGGCTTCCACCCCTATTCCCTGCCTGCCGCCAATGCATCGCGCCAGTATGTCAATCCGTATGGCGCGCAGATGGGGCCGTGCAATTTCTGCGGTTATTGCAGTGGTTATGCCTGTTACATGTATTCCAAGGCATCGCCCAATGTGAACATCCTGCCGGTACTGCGCCGCCATCCGCTGTTTGAACTGCGGGCGGCCTGCAATGTGCTGAAGGTGGAACTGGATTCCGATGGCAGGCGTGCCACCGGCGTGACCTATGCCGATGCCGAAGGCAACACCGTGACCCAGCCTGCCGAACTGGTCATCCTGAGCGCCTTCCAGTTCCATAACGTGCGGCTCATGCTGCTCTCGGGCATTGGCAAGCCCTATGACCCGGCCAGGAATGAAGGCGTGGTGGGGCGTAATTTCGTCTACCAGAATGTAACCACCAGCACCGTCTGGCTCGACCCGAAGGTCGAGACCAACCAGTATGTCGGCACCGGCGGTGGTGGTGTGGCGTTTGATGATTTCAACAGCGAGAATTTCGACCACGGGCCGCTGGGTTTTGTGGGCGGTTCGCCCGTGTGGGTCAACCAGGCGGGGGTCAAGGCCATTGCGGCGGCGTATTCCGGCGGGCCGCCGGGCACGCCGCGCTGGGGCAGCGCATGGAAGGCGGGCATGATCGATACCTACCGCCATTCCCTGCGCATTGACGCGCACGGGACCAACATGGCCTACCGTGATGTGTATCTGGACCTGGACCCGACATGGAAGGACGCGCACGGCCAGCCCCTGCTGCGCATGACCTTTGACTGGAAAGACAATGATATCCGCATGAACCGCTACGTGGTCGATAAAATCGGTAACGTTGCGAAGGCCATGGGCGCGCGCCGGGTGCATCTGACCAGCCGGGAGTTCGGCAAGCCTTTTGATACGCGGCAGTACCAGACCACCCATCTGGGTGGCGGCGCGGTAATGGGCACGGACCCCGGCACCAGCGCGCTTAACCGCTACCTGCAGTCATGGGATGTGCATAATGTCTTTGTAATCGGGGCGAATGCCTTCCCGCAGGGGACGGGCTACAACCCGACCGGCATGGTCGCGGCCCTGGCATACTGGGCGGCGCACCATATCCGCACCACCTATCTTGCCCGGCCCGGACCGCTGGCGGGGTGAGGGGCATGAAGCGGAACATCGCGCGCTGCCTGCTGGCGGTGGCGGGGCTTGTGGCCCCGATCCTGCCCGCCAGTGGCGCGCGGGCGCAGGATGATGTGGTGGCGCGGGGCGAATATGTGGCCATCGCATCCGATTGCGGTGCCTGCCATACCGTGCCCGGCGGCGCGCCCTTCGCGGGCGGGCTTGCGTTCCACCTGCCCACGGGCACGCTGTACGCGCCCAACATCACGCCCGACCCGAAGGCGGGCATCGGGCAGTATTCCGAGGCCGAATTCGCCCGTGCCCTGCAAAAGGGCATCCGCCGTGACGGGAGCAGCCTGTACCCGGCCATGCCCTATCCCTCCTATGCGCGCATGACGGATGAGGACATGCATGCGCTGTATGTCTACTTCATGCGCGGCGTCAAACCCGTGGCCACCCCGATCGTGCAGGATGGCATGACCTGGCCGCTGTCCATGCGCTGGCCGCTGACCATCTGGCGCTGGCTGTTCGCGCCCGACCCGCAGGCGCTGCGGCAGGCCATGGCCGCGCGCCAGTTCCCTGATCCGCTGGTGGCCCGTGGCAGCTATCTGGTCGAGGGGCCGGGCCATTGCGGGGCCTGCCATACGCCACGCGCCATCACCATGCAGGAAAAGGCCCTGACGGCACAGGACGGCCCGCTTTACCTGTCCGGTGGCGATGCGGTTGATGGCTGGCGTCCCGTCAGCCTGCGTGGCGAGGACCGTACGGGGCTGGGCCGGTGGAGCGAGCAGGACATCACGCGCTTCCTTGCCACCGGGCGCATGCCGCTGGGGGCGGCGTTTGGCGGCATGACCGATGCCATTGGCCATGGCACCCAGCACATGAGTGATGAGGACCGTCTGGCCATTGCCCGCTATCTCAAGACCCTTTCCCCCACCGCCCATACCGTGGCGGGCGGCTGGACCTATGACCCCGCCGCCAGTCAGGCGCTGCACGCAGGCGATGTCTCGGCCCGGGGCGCGCGGCTGTATGTGGACAGCTGTGCCGCCTGCCACCGCACCGACGGGCACGGCTATCCCACCACCTTCCCGCCGCTGGCGGGCAACCCGGTGGTGATGGACCCGGTCCCCGACTCCCTTATCCGCATCGTGCTGGAGGGCAATACCCTGCGCGCCACCCGGCAGGCACCGTCCGCCTTTGTCATGCCCGGATTCGCCGCCCGCATGGATGACGGGGCGGTGGCCGATACGGTGACCTTCATCCGGGCGGCATGGGGCAATGGCGCGCCCGGGGTTACCGCCGCCGATGTGGGCCGGGTCCGCCGCACCCTCTCGCCCGCGCATCCACCGGCTTCCCTTCCCATGAACTGATTGTGAACAGCCCTGTGGCCCGCCTCCGGTTGTCCCGCACGCCGGGGCCTGCATGAATGGGGCGGCAGCATGGGGGAAATGATGAAGAAGTCCAGGCACAGACGGACCCGCCTGTGTGTCATCATGCCCCTGCTGGTGGGCATGGGGGGCATGGCGCATGCGGCTCCGCCCGCATCGGAGGCGACCAATCGCGATCACGGCATCGCCTCATCCGGCCCGTTCGAGGTCGTGGCCCGGTTCGAGGGGCCGGGGCCATCGGGCATCGCCGTCACCCATGGGCGGGTGTTCGTGGGGTTTCCGCGCCATGCGGTCAACCACAGGGGGGCAACGCTGGCGGAACTGAAGGATGGCAGGCTGTATCCCTATCCCGATGCGGCGCACAGCATGCCCTCCGACCGTCCGGCCGCGGAGCGGCTCATGTCCATCCACGGCATGACAACCGATACGCAGGGCCGCCTGTGGGCCATTGATGACGGCAAGCTGGCGGGCCAGCCACTGGCGCCGGGGGCGGCCAAGGTCATCGGTATCGACCCGGCGACCAACCGCATCTTCGCCAGCATCATCCTGCATGCGCCCGCCCTGCTGCCCGACAGCCACATGAACGACCTGCGCGTGGACCTGACCCATGGGGCGCAGGGTACGGTCTATGTCACGGATTCCTCGTTCGGCATGTCGCCCGCCCTTGTGGTGGTGGATATCGCGACCGGCCGCCAGCGCCGCGTGCTGGCCGACCATCCCTCCATCAAGGCCGAGCGCGGCTTCATGGCGGTGGTGGAGGGGCGGCCGCTGGTATTCGATCCGCCACGGCACCCGCCCGCCTTTGTCTGGGGCGGGGTGGATGGCATCACGCTTTCACCCGACGGGGAGACGCTGTACTACAGCCAGCTGACCGGCAGGCGGCTGTACGGCATTCCCACCCGCCTGCTGTCCGATTTTTCGAAGGATGATGCCCGGCTTGCCGCCGGTATCCGTGACCTGGGGGAAAAGGGGGTGGCCGACGGGCTGGCCAGTGATGCGCAGGGGCGCATCTACACCACCAATTTCGAGCATGACGCCATCTTCCGCCGCAATGCCGATGGCTCGTTCGAGACCATGGTGCATGACCCGCGCGTGCTTTCACCCGATGGCATATTTGTCGATGGCAACATGGTGTACTGCACGCTCGGGCAATGGAACCGCCTGGGCGGCCTGAACGGGGGGCATGACCTGCGGGTGCCGCCCTATTACCTGATCCGCTTCCCCACCGATCCGGCCCCCGCCGTGGATGCCACCAGACCGGCCCCCGGCTAGTTGCCCCTTTCCCCCGGTGCGGAATTGCGGCAACATTTTTCCCATGAATATTATGTCACGCCTGATTCTGCCGCTGATGCGGCGCTTGGACCCCGAGACCGCGCACCGCATCGGCCTTGATGCGCTCATGCTTGGTCTGGGCGGGGTGTCGGACCCCGGCAATGATGATCCGGCCCTGTCGGTGCGGGCCATGGGGCTGCGTTTTCCCAACCCCATCGGCATCGCGGCGGGGTTTGACAAGAATGCGCAGGCTGTCCGTCCGCTGGCGCGCTCGGGCTTCGGCTTTGTGGAAGCCGGGACCGTCACCCCCCGTCCACAGCCCGGCAACCCGCGGCCCCGCCTGTTCCGCCTGACGGAAGACCGCGCCATCATCAACCGCATGGGCTTCAACAACCAGGGCATCGACCGCTTTGCCGTACGCATGGCGCGGCTGCACCGTGTGTCCTCCCCACGGCGTGCGTCCATGGGGGGGCGGGTGCCGGTAGGGGCCAATCTGGGCATCAACAAGACCGGCGCCGACCCCGAGCGCGATTACCCGATGCTGGTCGGGCGCGTGAAGCATTATGCCGATTACATCGTCATCAATCTCTCATCGCCCAATACGCCGGGCCTGCGCGACCTGCTGGAGGCCACGCGGCTGAAGGGTATCCTGGATGCGATCAATGCCGCCCACCCCGAGCGGCCGCCGCTTCTGGTCAAGCTCTCGCCCGATATCGCGCATGATGACGTGCCCGCCGTGGTCGAGGCCGCCATTGCCGGGGGCGTGCAGGGGCTGATCGTGTCCAACACCACCCTCTCGCGCCCTGCCGGCCTGCTCAGCCCCCATGCGGACGAGACGGGGGGCCTGTCCGGCCGACCGCTGCGCGCGCTGGCGCAGGACATGCTGGCGCGTGTGGCGAAGGTGGCGGATGGCCGCGTGGCGCTGGTGGCCTGTGGCGGGATCGAGACCGGGGCCGATATCGTGGACCGCGTGCGGGCGGGTGCGGATCTGGTGCAGGTCTATACCGCCTATGTGTATGAAGGTCCGGCCATCCTCAGGCGCCTCAAGGCCGAGACCCGTCGTGCCCTGCGCGCGCATGGGTTCGAGACACTGGCCGACGCCAGGGGTACGGCACGCGCATGAAGTGGCATGATGGGCTGGCCGGGCTGAGCGGCGATTACGACGGCTATATCCTTGACCTGTGGGGGGTCGTGCATAATGGCGTGGCCCCCTATCCGGGCGTACTGGAATGCCTGCAACGCCTGCGCGAAGCCGGCAAGCGCGTGGTGCTGCTGTCCAACGCGCCGCGGCGTACGGCAACGGTGGAACCGGGCCTGCGCCGCATGGGTGTCAGCGCGGAACTGTATGACGGCATCATGACCAGCGGCGAATGCACGCATCGCATGCTGGCGGCCCGAACCGACCCGTGGTTTGCACGGCTGGGTCGCCGGATGGTCCATCTTGGCCCGGACAAGGATGTGGATGTCTATGCCGGGCTGGACCTGGATGTCGTATCCGATCCCGCACAGGCGGATTTCGTGCTCAATACCGGCCCGGATGCCGAACTGGGCGAGGAGGAGATCGGCCCCTACCTGCCCATGCTGGAGCAGTGTGCGTCCCGCCGCCTGCCCATGATCTGCGCCAATCCTGACCAGCAGGTCATCCGTGGCACCCAGCGGCTGATCTGTGCCGGGGCCATGGCAAGCTGGTATGAATCCCGGGACTGCACGGTGCGCTGGATTGGCAAGCCCTATCCGGAGGTTTACGGACTGGCCCTGTCCCTGCTGGATGTGCCGCCGGCACGGGTGCTGGCGCTGGGTGACGCGCTGGCCACCGACATGCGTGGCGCGGCAACCGCCGGTATTGCCGGGTGCTGGGTCCTGGGGGGTATCCATCAGGAAATGCTGGGTGGAAGCTGGGCTGAGGGACGTAACCCTGATTATGCCCTTGCATGCGCGGAAGTCACGGCCGCCGGACTGGACCCGGTTGCCTGCGTACCCTCGCTGCGCTGGTAGGGCTCTGATAAAGTACAGGAGTTTCCGGGTATTGCCTTTTTTCCAGTAAAGGCTTCATTCCCTGAAGCGTCTTGAAAACCGCTTTGCCCGAAACGTCCCTGTCACGTGCCAGCCCCTTATACGGGCGTTTCAGACTGCCCGCATGGGCGTATCCCGTTAGGCATGACCGGCTTCTCCGCTGAACCATGCGGGGTCAATGCGTACGCTGGCCAGGGCCTGCCGCCATTTGGTGTTGTGGTCGGGGCCGAATACGATGGATTCGGTGGCCGGGGCCGTAATCCATGCATTGTGGTGCAGCATTTCCTCCTCAAGCTGGCCAGCCTCCCAGCTTGCGTGGCCCATGGCCAGCAGGGCATTGGCGGGGCCGTTGCCATCGGCAATGTCGCGTAGCACGTCCAGGCTTGCGGTCAGCGTGGTGGCGCGGTCCACCGGCAGGCTGCCATCGCCGCTCCAGTCCGATGTATGCAGCACGAAGCCGCGCCCGTTATCCATCGGGCCGCCCGCGCACAGGTTTATGCGCCGGCGGGGCGGCACGGGGGCAATGCCAAGCTGTTCAAGCACGTCGTCCAGCACGGGCTGCGACAGACGGCGATTGATGACCAGACCCATCGCCCCGTCCTCGGGGGTATGGGCGCACAGATAGATGACACTGCGCGCAAAGGCGGGGTCGGTCAGGGCGGGTGTGGCCACCAGCAGGTGACCGGTCAGGCTGCAGCCTGGAGTTGTCGTGAATGAAGCCATGCCCCACCATAGAACCGGAACCGGCCCCATTTGCAACCATTTCAGGCACGATACCCGGAAAGCCCGTGCCCCATGACGGATGCACGCCAATATGCAAGGCTGTCCCGATACGCAAAGCAGGAGAAGCATGATGAAGCAGATCGTACTGGTAACCGGTGCCACCGCCGGGTTTGGCAAGGCGATTGCCGAACGCCTGGTCCATGATGGCTACCGGGTGATCGCAACCGGACGCAGGCAGGAACGGCTTGACGATCTGGCGGCCCGGCTTGGCCCCGACCTGCTGCCCTTCCGGCTGGACATGGATGATGCCGCTGGCATTGCAGCCCTGCCCGCAAGCCTGCCCGAAGGCTGGCGTGATGTGGATGTCCTGATCAACAACGCGGGTCTGGCGCTGGGCATGGAAAAGGCACAGGCGGCCGACATTGCCAACTGGCAGACCATGATCTCCACCAATGTGACCGGCATGGTGGAACTGACCCGCGTGCTGCTGCCGGGCATGGTGGCGCGTGACCGGGGCCATGTCATTACGCTGGGCAGTACGGCGGCGATCTACCCCTATACGGGTGGCAATGTGTACGGGGCGACCAAGGCCTTTGTCCGCCAGTTCACCCGCAACCTGCGCTGTGACCTGCTGGGGTGCAACGTGCGTGTCACCAACCTTGAACCCGGCCTGTGCGGGGGGAGTGAGTTCAGCAATGTGCGCCTGCGTGACGATGCAAAGGCCGCCGCCGTATATGAAGGCACAAAGCCCCTGCTGCCCGCCGATATTGCCGAGACGGTGGCCTGGGTGCTTTCGCTGCCCCGTCATGTCAACATCAACGAGATCGAACTCATGCCCACCTGCCAGGCCGCCGGTGGCCTGGCAGTCGCACGCGGCATGAAGGACTGAGCATGTCCGGAAAAAACGGTTCGAATAAGCTGGCCCGCCGTTTCAGCGTTCATAACGGCCATGATTTCTCCCTTGCGGCCTGCCCGACCCGGGCGGCCGAAGCCTGCGGGCTGGACAAGAAAACCGGCAAGCGGCTGCTCAAGGAGCGTATCCGCGACCTGTCGCGCCTGCAGGCGCTGCTTTATGCTAATGGCACATGGTCGGTGCTGGTCGTGTTGCAGGCGCTTGACGCGGGCGGCAAGGATGGCGTGATCAAGCATGTCATGTCCGGCATCAACCCGCAGGGGGTCAGTGTTACGTCATTCAAGCAGCCCGGCCCGGTGGAACTGTCGCACGGCTATCTGTGGCGCGAGCATCTGGCGGCGCCGGCAGCCGGGCGGATCGGCATCTTCAACCGCAGTCATTACGAGGAAGTGCTGGTCACCCGCGTGCATCCCGAACTGCTGGAGCATGAATGCCTGCCGCCCACCCTGCGCCACAAGCCGACCTTCTGGGAAGACCGTTACCACGACATCAACCATTTCGAACGCTATCTGGCCCGGCAGGGCACGGTGGTGCTCAAGTTCTTCCTGCACCTGTCCAGGGAAGAACAGCGCAAACGGTTCCTGCGCCGGATCGAGCATCGCACCAAGAACTGGAAGTTCTCCCCCGCCGATATCCATGAACGCCAGTACTGGGATGATTACCAGCACGCCTATGAAGAGGCGATCCGCCGCACCGCGCATCCTGACGCACCATGGTTTATCGTGCCGGCCGACCAGAAATGGTTCGAACGGCTGGTGGTGATCGAGGCGATCATTGACGCGCTGGAAAAGCTGCACCTGAAAATGCCGGCATCCGATCCCGCCATGGAGCAGGAAATGGAAAAGGCCCGCAGGCAGCTTGAAGCCGAGGCCCCGAAGGCAGGCAGCCGCGCCGTTCATTGACGGACCTGTCCACACGCCGCAAAAGATTGTGATCTTGTGTTAAGGGAAAACAATGATGGCAGCGACACGGTGGCCGCTACGCGGCGTGATGGGACTTGCGGCAATTCTGGCGGTGCAGGGCGCGTTCGCCCCCGCCGCCCAGGCCCGCCACCACCGGCACAGGCATGAAACGCGGGAGGAAAGCACTCAGAACAGCGGGGAAGGGCAGGAAAAGGCCCGGCCCATAGCCAGTCCCGTGCCCGAATCCTGCGACAATACCAAATTCCTGGCCGACCTGCGGGCAGAGGAAAGCGCGCAGGCCCCGCACCCCGACCGGGTGGAACATGTCTGTGGCCGGGTGATCACGGTTTCAGCCGCCAAGCGCACCCGCAGCGGACTGCATGGTTACTTCTATGTTGACGTGGGGGAAGGGGTGTCCATCCGCATCGTGTCCGATCTGGACCGCATGACCGCGCCATCCTGGCCATGGGTGGCCAAGGGCGACCAGACCGATGTGCTGGGCCGCTATTACTACGACAACCCGCAGAGCCAGGGCATTGACTGGACCCACCATGGCACCGGTAAAAGCTGGCCGGTCGAAGGTTATGTGGTGGTTAACGGCACCCGTTATCAGTAAAAAGCAGGGTAAAAGTTTCTGGGTGCCACCTTTTTTCAAAAAGGTGGCGTTCTCTGAAGCCTTTTTGAAAACAGCTTCACCAAAAACTCTCCCTGATTTACAGGCTTTCAGCCACGCGGGGCCAGCAGGATGATGGCCGCCCCCGCAAGGCAGATGGCGGCCCCGCCCAGATCCCACCGGTCGGGCGGCAGCCCTTCCACCAGCCATGACCAGATCAGGCTGGCCGCGATATAGACCCCGCCATAAATGGCATAGGCCCGGCCCGCGTTATCGGCCGGGCTGAAGGTCAGCAGCCACGCGAACAGCACCAGCGAAAGGCACCCCGGCAGCAGCACAAGCGCCGGTCGGCCAAGGCGCATCCATGCCCAGAAGCAGAAACAGCCAGCGATTTCGGCAAAGGCGGCGGGAATATAGATCAGTGCGGTCAGCATGGGGTCTTTCGGACGGTAGACATAAAAACAGGGACCATTTCTGATCCCTGTCCCTATTACGGTAAAGAATGAAAAAGGAGCGGGTTAGTCCGCGGCTTCCTCTTCACGGGTGCTGTCGCCCTCATCCCCTTCGGCGGAGGCGTTTTCCGCCTGGGAAATGTATTCAAAGTCCAGCTTGCCATCCTTGAGCGAGATCTTGGCCACCCCTCCCTTGGTCAGCTTGCCGAACAGCAGTTCTTCGGCCAGCGGCTTCTTGATGTTTTCCTGAATGACACGGCCCAGCGGGCGCGCGCCATACAGGCGGTCATATCCCCGTTCCGCCAGCCATTCACGCGCGGCGGACGAGATCTCGATCATCACGTTGCGATCCGCCAACTGGGCTTCAAGCTGGAAGATGAACTTCTCCACCACCCGGTCCACCACATGCGGCGACAGGTTGGCAAAGGGAATGATCGCGTCCAGCCGGTTGCGGAATTCCGGCGTGAACAGGCGCTTGATCGCATCCTCGTCCTCGCCTTCGCGGGACGTGCGGCCAAAGCCGATCGCCTCCTTGCTCAGATCGGCGGCACCCGCGTTGGTGGTCATGATCAGGACCACGTTGCGGAAATCGACCGTCTTGCCGTTATGGTCGGTCAGCCTTCCGTGGTCCATCACCTGCAGCAGCACGTTGTACAGGTCCTGATGCGCCTTCTCGATTTCATCCAGCAGCAGGACCGCATGCGGGTGCTGGTCGATGGCATCGGTCAGCAGGCCGCCCTGGTCAAAGCCGACATAGCCCGGCGGCGCGCCGATCAGCCGCGAGATCGAATGCCGCTCCATGTATTCCGACATGTCGAAGCGGATCAGCTCGATCCCCAGCGTGCTGGCAAGCTGCTTGGCCACTTCCGTCTTGCCCACACCCGTCGGGCCGGAGAACAGGTAGTTGCCAATCGGCTTTTCCGGGTCACGAAGCCCTGCGCGTGACAGCTTGATCGCGGCCGTAAGGGCCTCGATCGCCTTGTCCTGTCCATAGACCATGCCCTTGAGGTCACGCTCGAGCGAACGCAGCGTTTCCTTGTCATCGGACGACACGCTCTTGGGCGGAATGCGCGCGATCTTGGCGACGATATCCTCCACATCCTTCAGCGTGACCGTCTTGCGGCGGCGGTTTTCGGGCACCAGCATGCGCGAGGCCCCTACCTCGTCAATCACGTCGATGGCCTTGTCGGGCAGCTTGCGGTCATGGATGTACTTGGCGGACAGTTCCACCGCGCCACGGATCGCGTCATCGGTGTAGCGCACCTTGTGGTGCTTTTCGTAATTGACCTTCAGCCCGCGCAGGATCTTGACCGCGTCATCGACCGACGGCTCCGCCACGTCGATTTTCTGGAACCGGCGCACAAGTGCCCGGTCCTTCTCGAAGTGCTGGCGGTATTCCTTGTACGTGGTCGAACCCATGCAGCGCAGCGTGCCGGCGGCCAGGGCGGGCTTGAGCAGGTTGGAGGCATCCATCGCCCCGCCAGATGTCGCACCCGCGCCGATTACCGTATGGATTTCATCAATGAACAGGATGGAGCCGGGGTTGTTGTCCAGTTCGGTCACAACCGCCTTCAGCCGTTCCTCGAAATCACCACGGTAGCGGGTGCCCGCCAGCAGCGCGCCCATGTCCAGCGAATAGATCGTGGAATTGAGCAGGACTTCCGGCACGTCCCCCTCGACAATGCGCTTGGCCAGACCCTCGGCAATCGCGGTCTTGCCAACGCCTGGGTCGCCCACATAAAGCGGGTTGTTCTTGGTGCGGCGGCACAGGATCTGGATCGTGCGCTCGATTTCGGAGTCGCGGCCGATCAGCGGGTCAACCTTTCCGGCCTGCGCCTTTTCATTAAGGTTGGTGCAGTAGGTGGACAGCGCGTCCTGGTTCTTCTGCCCGGCCTTGCCGCGTTCCTCGCTCTCGCCCCCTTCGGGCGGGCTGCCCGCCACCGGGCGGCGTGTCGAGCGGTCCGGCGCCTTGGCAATGCCGTGGGAGATGAAGTTCACCGCGTCCAGCCGCGTCATGTCCTGCAGCTGCAGGAAATACACCGCATGGCTCTCGCGCTCGGCAAACAGGGCCACGAGCACGTTGGCCCCCGTCACCTCGTCCCGCCCGGTGGACTGGACATGGATGGCGGCGCGCTGGATCACGCGCTGGAAGGCGGCCGTGGGCTTGGGGTCAACCGTGCGGTCGGCAGCCAGACCGGCAAGGTCCTTGTCCAGGAAGTCGGTCAGGTCGGTGCGCAGCTTGTTCAGGTCGACCCCGCAGGCGCGGAATACCGTCACGGCATCCGGGTCATCGATCAGGGCGAGCAGGAGGTGTTCAAGCGTTGCGTATTCGTGCCGGCGGTCCCCCGCCAGTGTCAGCGCACGGTGAAGCGTCTGTTCAAGATTACGTGACAACATGCCGAGACGCTCCTTTTCCAGATGGGACCAGCATGGCCCCGGAGATCATAACCGGTAAGTCAGGACAATCCTTGCCCCGTTGCGGGTGAAATGCCAGCACAAAATGCCATGGCATGCGATCGGATCGCGGCGGGGGCTGTGTGATGTGCTTGCCCGTTGGGTCAGTCCTTCTCGATGGTGCATTGCAGCGGGTGCTGGTTCTGGCGGGCCAGATCCATCACCTGTGTTACCTTGGTTTCCGCGACCTCATACGTAAAGACTCCGCACACCCCCACCCCGCGCTTGTGGACGTGGAGCATGATGTCCGTCGCTTCCTCGCGGTTTTTCTGGAAAAACCGTTCCAGCACATGCACCACGAATTCCATGGGCGTGTAGTCGTCATTAAGCATCAGCACCTTGTACATCGCCGGCTTGCGGGTCTGCGGGCGGGTGTGGATGACCACGTCGATCATGCCATCATCATTGCCGGGCGGGCTGTCCTGTCCCCCCCCGTTGCGGCGTGGCGGCGTGTTGCCGCCATGGCCGAGCGGGCGCGCGGCGGCCCCTGCGGGCCGTGACGCGGGAAGGGACGGGAAGGGACGGGCATGAGCAGACATGACAGGTACCATATTGGAACTCCACCATCTGTTGAAAGGGGTACGGGGGCATGGACACAAGGATTTTTTTGCGTCCGGTACCGTGCTGTCCATCCTTCCGCCATGACCGGGGGTGGAAATACGCTCTGGACGAACAGAAAACCTTTCTTTTAGAATGGTTGCAGACCCGCAACCCGTAAATGGATGGAGGGGCGTGCGCGAACACCGCATGTCCGCAAGCCATATGACTGTCATTGCATCCGCAGGTTTCCCGATCATATGAGCCGCCTTCCCCTCCGCACCTTCTCCCGCCTCAGGGTCACGGCCACCGTGGGCCTGTGCATCGGCCTTGGCGGCATGCATGCCGCGCGCGCCCAGTATGCGGGACAGGTCAGTTCCATCGTGGTGGATGCCCGCACGGGTGCCGTACTGTCCCAGCAGGACCCGGACCTGCGGCGCTATCCCGCCAGCCTTACCAAACTCATGACGCTCTACCTGACTTTCAAGGCCGTGCGCACGGGGCAGGTCACGCTGGAACAGCAGATGCCGGTATCCGTGCATGCCGCCTCGATGGAGCCATCGAAGCTGGGCCTGCGGCCCGGCAGTTCCCTTACGGTCGAACAGGCAGTCCTGGCCCTTGTCACCAAGTCCGCCAATGATGCGGCCTGCGCGCTGGGTGAATTCCTGGGTGGCGGGGACGAGACCCGCTTTGCCGCGATGATGACGCGCGAGGCCGGCAGGCTGGGCATGTACGACACCGTGTTCCGCAACGCATCCGGCCTGCCGAATCCGGAGCAGATGACATCGGCGCGCGACCTGGCCGTCCTGGCACGGCACCTGATCGTCGATTACGGCGAATATTACCATTATTTCGCGGTGCCCGGATTCTATTTCCACGGCCATGCCGTGCCCAATCACGACCCCATGCTGGGGGCCTATCCCGGTGCCGATGGCCTCAAGACCGGTTATACGGATGAGGCGGGACATAATCTTGTCACCTCCGCCGTGCGCGACAACGTGCGCCTGATCGGGGTGGTGATGGGGGCGAAATCCAACAGCCGCCGCAACACCACCATGGCCGAACTGTTGGATGCCAGTTTCCAGACCGAAGGCGTGGCCCCCGCCGGCCTGCACCCGCTGGTGCTGGCGCGCGCCCAGGCGGCGCATGCGGCATGGGGCCGGCGGGGCGGTACGGGGGGCGTGGCCCTGGCTGCTGCCCGGCGCCCGGTGGAAGTGGCCGAGGCCCCGGCCATTCCGGCATCCTACATCCGTATCCGGCGCGGGCATGGCACGGTCGTGCACATCCACCCGGCCCCGGTCCGGGCGCATGTGCATCTGGTCAGCATGGGACATGTCGCGCACACCACCCATGTGCATGCCAAAGCCCGAAGCTGACAGCGCGCGACTGGCGCGGTATAGGAACAGCATCATCCATCCGGCGCGCCCGGCCTGAAGGCGGGCGTGCTCCTGTTGTCCTTTCATGACTGCGGGCGGGTGGTCATGTGTCGAGCACAGGAAAGGATCACGCCATGGAAGGCGATATGCGGGGCGGTGGAATCCAGCTCCATTCCCCCGAGGATTTTGCCGGCATGCGCGCGGCAGGCCAGCTTGCCGCCCGTACGCTGGACATGATCACCCCGCATGTGCGTGAAGGGGTGAGCACGGGCGAACTGGACCGGCTGATCCATGATTTCATGATCGCCAACGGCTCGGTCCCGGCCACGCTGGGCTACCGGGGCTACCCGGCATCAAGCTGCATCTCGATCAACCATGTCGTCTGCCATGGCATCCCCGGTGAGCGCACGCTGAAGGATGGCGACATCCTCAACATCGACGTGACCGTCATCCTTGACGGCTGGTACGGTGATACCAGCCGCATGTACACGGTCGGCAGGATTCCCATAAAGGCCCAGAAGCTGATCGAGGCGACCTACGAGTCGCTCATGCTGTCCATCGACGCGGTGCGTCCCGGCGCCACGCTGGGTGATATCGGCCATATCATCCAGACCTATGCCGAAGCACGCCGCTTTTCGGTGGTGGAGGATTTCTGCGGCCATGGAATCGGCCGTACCTTCCACGCGCCGCCCAACGTGCTGCACTATGGCCGTCCGGGTGAGGGGCTGGTCCTGCGGCCCGGCATGTTCTTCACCATCGAGCCGATGCTCAATGCGGGGCGCCCGGATGTGAAGATCCTTGATGACGGCTGGACCGCCGTGACCCGTGACCGCTCCCTGTCCGCCCAGTTCGAGCACATGCTGGGCGTGACCGAGGACGGGTGCGAGGTCTTCACCCTTTCGCCCGCGGGCTATACCTGCCCGCCCTATCCGGCGGCATGAGCCCGCGCGCGTCTGTTGCAATGCTAAAGACAATCAGGAGCGGGGCCTTCATGCCTTTTCCCGGCAGCCTGCGGTATGGCGCGGTCCTTCTTGCCTGTATCGCCACCGGTGCGCCGCTGGCCGCCAGTGCCGCGGTGTCCGATCCGCTGGCGTTCGAGACAACGCATACGGGGCAGGCCGTGGGCCTGGCCCCCATGCCGGGCCGCAATGGCATGGTGGTGGCGGCACAGGATATCGCGTCGCATGTGGGGGCGGATATCCTTGCGCGCGGCGGCAACGCGGTGGATGCGGCCGTGGCCGTGGGCTATGCGCTGGCCGTGGTGTACCCTGCCGCCGGCAATATTGGTGGCGGCGGCTTCATGACCCTGCGCACGCCCGACGGGCATGTCACGTTCCTTGATTTCCGTGAACACGCCCCGGCCGCCGCAACGCCTGACATGTACCGCGACGGGTCGGGCCACGTCATTGCCGGGGCGTCCACCACCGGATGGCGGGCCGTGGCCGTTCCCGGCACCGTGGCGGGGATGGAGGCGGTGCATGACCGCTGGGGCAAACTGTCCCGCGCGGATGTCATGGCGCCCGCGATTGCGCTGGCCCGCGATGGTTTTGTCCTCAAGCCCAGCGATGTTGACCTGCTGCATACCGCCACCGCCGCCTTTGCCAAAGACCCGTATGCCAGCAAGATTTTCCTGCATGCCGACGGCACGCCCCTTGCGGCGGGCGAGAGGCTGGTGCAGCCCGACCTGGCGCGCACGCTGGAGCGGATTGCCCGTGATGGGGCGCGCGCCTTCTACGAAGGCCCGGTTGCCAGGGAAATCGTGAAAAGCAGCAGGAAGGGGGGCGGCATCCTGTCACGCCAGGATTTTGCCAGCTACCACACGCGCATGATGGCGCCGCTGTCATGTGAGTACCGGGGCTACCATATCGATACCGCGCCGCCCCCCAGCGGCGGCGGTGTGGCGTTGTGCGAGATGCTGAACATCCTGTCGGGCTACGACATGCATGCCCTTGGCCTGCATACGGCCGCCAGCATCCAGCGTGAGGTCGAGGCCATGCGCCACGCCTATGCCGACCGGCAGGACCTGGGTGACCCGGCCTTCGTCACCAATCCCGTGGCCCACCTGACCGACCCGGCCTATGCGCTGCAGATCCGCCAGTCCCTGCCGCTCAACCATGCCGTCTCCTCCGCCAGCCTTCATCCCGGCGCGCCGGAAAGCGAGAAGGAGGAGACCACCCATTACTCCATAGCCGACCGTGACGGGATGGCCGTGGCCGTGACCTACACGCTCAATGGCTGGTTTGGCGCGGGGGTTGTGGCAGGGCGCACCGGCATTGTCATGAATGACGAGATGGATGACTTCTCCAGCCAGCCGGGTGTGCCCAACATGTTCGGCATCATCGGCAGTCAGGCCAATGCCATCGCGCCGGGCAAGACGCCACTTTCCTCCATGGCGCCGACCATTGTCTCGCGCGCGGGCCAGCCGGTCATGGTGCTGGGCAGCCCCGGTGGCTCGCGCATTCCCACCATCGTGCTGTCGGTACTGACGGGCATGGTGGATTACGGGCTGGACGTGCAGCAGGCGGTTGACCTGCCACGCATCCATGAACAGTGGCAGCCCGATGTGGTGCAGGTGGAAAGGGGCGCGCTGTCCCCCGCCGTTGTCAAGACCCTGACCCGTGAGGGCTACAAAATCGAGGAACACGCCCCCTGGGGTGTGGCCGAAAGCATCCTTGCCGGTGGGCCGCGCATCGGCCGGGTCGGGCAGGCACGCTATTATGGCGGGGCCGACATGCGCCACCAGTCCGGCGCCGCCGTGGGGGAATAAGGGCGGGGCTGCTATTTTTTTTCAACGCCCCTTGTGCATGGGGCGGGTGTATGTGTTAGAACGCGGCCGGGAGATCGGTTGTAGACGGATACCTTGCTAACCTGGTCAGGTCCGGAAGGAAGCAGCCGTAGTGAGTTTCGTCCGGGTTATGGCCGGTCTTCCACCCGAAAGTTCCTGTGCCGCCATTGCGCTGTATGCCCGATGGCCACTTCTCCAGCCCGGATGCATCAATGACCGTTCCATCGGATCAGGATCGTTCCGAGGAGGCCGGGCTGCCTGCGCCGCCCGCAGATGGCCCCGGCCTGTTTGGTGACGCACCGCAGCCATCCGCTGTACCGGCCGTCCCGGATGCGGCTGCCGCCGCTCCCTACCGCGTGCTGGCCCGCAAATACCGCCCCACCACATTCGATGACCTGATCGGACAGGAAACCACCGTCCGTATCCTGCGCAACGCCTTTGCACAGGGGCGCGTGGCGCATGCCTTCATGCTGACGGGCGTGCGCGGCGTGGGCAAGACCACCACGGCCCGCATCATCGCCCGCGCGCTCAACTGCACCGGGCCGGATGGCAGGGGCGGCCCCACGGCCGACCCGTGTGGCGTGTGCCCCAACTGTGTGGCGATCCTGGCGGACCGGCACCCCGACGTGCTGGAAATCGACGCCGCGTCCCGCACGGGCGTGGACGACGTGCGTGAAATCATCGAGGCGACCCGCTTCCGGCCCCTGCAGGGGCGTATGAAGGTCTTCATCATCGATGAGGTCCACATGCTTTCGCGCAACGCGTTCAACGCGCTGCTCAAGACGCTGGAGGAACCGCCGCCACAGGTCACCTTCATCTTTGCCACCACCGAACTGCGCAAGGTGCTGGTGACCGTGCTGTCACGCTGCCAGACCTTTGCCCTGCGCCGCGTGCCGCAGGTCGAGCTTGCCGCGCATTTCGACCGCGTGGCACAGGCCGAGCATGTGCGGTTCAGCGCCGATGCGCTGGCCCTGATCGCGCGCGCGGCCGATGGCTCGGTGCGCGATGGCCTGTCGCTGCTGGATCAGGCCATTGCCCAGGGTACGCTGGATGGGGAAGGCGGGGCCGATGCCGCGCCCATCGGGGTGGATCTGGTGGCGGGCATGCTGGGGCTGGCGGACCGGGGGCTGGTGTTCGACCTGCTGGACGCCGTGCTGGAAGGCCGGGCCGACCGGGCGCTGGAAATAACGGGTGATGTGTACATGCGTGGCGGCGACCTTGGCGTCATGCTGGGCGATGTGCTGGAACTTGTGCATACCGTCTCGCGCATCAAGGCCATTCCGGCCCTGCGCGACAATCCCGAAATGCCGGAAGCCGAGCGCCAGCGGGGTGCCGCGCTGGCCGAGCGGGTGCCGGTGCCGGTTCTGGGGCGCACATGGCAGATGCTGCTCAAGGGCGTGGAAGAAGTCGAGCACGCGCCCGACCGCAGGCAGGCGGTGGACATGGTGCTGATCCGCCTGTGCTACGTGGCCGACCTGCCCCCGCCGGGGGACGTGGTGCGCAGGATGCTGGGGCAGGATGGGCCGGCCACGCCGATACAGGCAGGTCCCGCTCCGGCCATGGCGGGTGGTCAGGGCACATCGTCCGCCCCTGCGGGCCAGCAGGCCGTTGCCGCCCCGGCGCCCGCGCAGGGGCCGCAGGGCGGGGGTGAAATCCGCATGGTGGCCAATGGCGGCATGCGGGTGGAGGGCACGCCCCGCCCCACGCCGCAGCCGGGCCGGGTGGAAGAGACGGCACCCGTCCCGCCACCGGTAACCCCGCCGCGCACATGGCGTGAGGCCGTGGCCTTCGTATCGGGCCGTGACGCCATGCTGCATGGCCATCTGCGGCATGCGACCCATCTTGTCTCCTTCGCGCCGCCGCTGATCGAGATCCGGGTGGAGCGCAACAGCCTGCCCGGGCTGGCCCGGCGGCTGGAAACCCTGCTGCGCGAGGGAACGGGGGACGGGACATGGCAGGTCCGCCTGTCCGATGCACCGGGTGAGGCCACGCTGGCCGAACAGGGGGCGGAAATCATCCAGCTGCACCGTGCGGCAGCCGAGGCCCATCCGCTGGTACAGGCAGCGATGCAGGTCTTTCCCACGGCCAGGCTGGGGGAAGTGACCGATCACGCGCTTGATGATTACGGCCTGCCGCCCGAGGACATGGCAGACCTGAATTTGGTCCCGGATCTCGAATTCGCGCCCCTTGATGCCGATGTGGCAGGAGAGGACGATCTGGACACAGACGATTTTGTTTGAGGAGATACACGGAACATGAAAAATCTTGCCGGTCTTATGAAGCAGGCCACCCAGATGCAGGCGCGCATGGAAGAAATGCAGGCCAAGCTGGAAACCATGACCATCGAAGGCAGTGCTGGTGCCGGCATGGTGACCCTGACCATGAATGGCAAGGGGGACATGAAGTCGATCACCATCGACCCCAAGCTGGCTGACCCGGCTGAAATGGAAATGCTGCAGGACCTTATCCTGGCCGCCTGCGCCGATGCCCGCAAGAAGCTCGATGCCAGTGCCAGCGAGGAAATGAAGAAGGTGACCGGCGGCCTGAGCCTGCCCGGCGGCATGAAGTTCCCGTTCTGAGCACCTGCCGGAAGGAACCGCGATGAGCGGCCGGGGCGAGATTGACCGGCTGGTGACCCTGCTGGGCCGCCTGCCGGGGCTGGGGCCGCGTTCGGCCCGGCGCGCGGCCCTGGCGCTGCTGCGCCAGCCCCATGCCCGCATGCTGCCCCTGGCGCAGGCCATGGAACAGGCGGCACGCGCCGTGCGCACCTGTTCGCGCTGCGGCAATCTGGATACAACCGACCCGTGTGGCATCTGCACCGACCCGGCGCGCGATGACGGGCTGGTCTGCGTGGTGGAAAATGTGGGCGACCTGTGGGCGCTGGAACGCGCGGGCGTGCATCGTGGCGTGTATCAGGTGCTGGGCGGCACGCTGTCCGCCCTGTCGGGCGTGGGACCGGATGACCTGAATGTCCAGCCGCTTCTGGACCGTATCGCCGCAGGTGGCGTGCGCGAGGTGATCCTTGCGCTGGGAACGACGGTGGAAGGGGCCACCACCATGCACTGGCTGCATGAACGTCTGGCCCGCTTTGACGTGCAGGTCAGCCGGGTGGGGCAGGGCGTGCCCGTGGGCGGCGCGCTGGACGTGCTGGATGATGGCACGCTTGCCGCCGCCATCATGGCGCGACGGCCCGCATGAACACCCCCATGGCGTGGCCGGTGCCGCAGGATGTGCCGCGTGTGGCGCTGGTAACCGGCGGTGCCGCGCGCCTTGGCCGCGCCATTGCGCTGGAACTGGCGCGCGCGGGGTTTGACGTGGCCCTGCACTGCAACCGCTCCGTACAGGCGGCAGGGGAGACCATGGCCGAAATCCGCGCGCTGGGTCGCGGGAGCTGCGTGCTCCAGGCCGATCTGGCCTGCGAGGCCTCCATCCGCCCCCTGCTGGCCGATGCAACCCGCGCGCTGGGGCCGGTGGGTGTGCTGGTAAACAATGCCAGCCTGTTCCGGCGCGATGAATGGGACAGCGCCACGCGCGAGGGGTGGGATGCCCATATGGAACCCAATACCCGCGCGCCATTCGTGCTGATGCAGGAATTCGCCCGCCTGCTGCCCGCCCATGCCGCGGGCATGGTGCTGAACATGCTTGACGAGCGGGTCTGGTCGCTCACCCCGCATTTTGTCAGCTATACCGTCTCGAAGGCAGCGTTGTGGACGCTGACCCAGACCATGGCGCTGGCGCTGGCGCCACGTAACATCCGGGTCAACGCCATTGGCCCCGGCCCGGTCCTGCCCACGCCGGCCCAGAGTGCGGAGCAGTTTGCCCGCCAGTGCGCGTCCGTGCCGCTGGGCCGCGCCGCCACCCCTGATGAAATTGCCCGTGCGGCGCTGTCGCTGCTGTGCCTGCCCTCCGTTACGGGGCAGATGCTGGCCCTTGACGGGGGCCAGCACATGCAGTGGTCACCCGCGCCCGCACGGGGTTGAACGCCACATCCGACCGGAACCGCCATGTCCCTGCTGCCACCATGGAACGACCCTGAACCGCTGCGCTGCCTGTTCGTGCGCAACATGGTGCTTGATGCCCATATCGGCGTATTCGCGCATGAGCAGGGGGTGACCCAGCGCATACGGGTCAATGTGGCCTTTGGCGTGGTGGATGGCACGACGCTGGACGTGGGGCCGGACGACCTGGGGCGTACGGTATCCTATGAACGGGTGGTGCTGCTGGTGCGCGAACTGGTGGCGCGGGGGCATGTCGCCCTGGTGGAGACGCTGGCCGAACGAATCGCGGCCGGCGTGCTGGCTGACAGGCGCGTGCGCGTGACACGGGTCAGCGTGGAAAAGCTTGACATCTTCGATGATGCCGAATCGGTCGGGGTCGAGATCGAACGCCGCAACCCCGCCGCATGAGGCATGCAGGCCCGGTGCCTGTGCGCCGGGCCTGCGGGTGATCAGTTGTCGTGGTCGTCCTTGTCGGTCTTTACGTCGATGTCGGCACTGCTGATGTCATCATCGTCATCATCATCCAGCCCCGCGTCATCGGGCAGGCCCGCATCGGCATCTTCATCCGCATCCGTGTCCAGGTCGACGTCCACGTCGTTGTCCAGCGCGTCATCACCGGTCTTGGGCTTGGATTCGGGGGGCACGTCCACCGGGCGGCGCACGCGGGGCAGTTCCACGGGCTGTTCAGCACCGCATTTTGGGCAGATCGCCGGATTCTTGTTCAGATCGTAGAAACGGGCGCTGCAGGAGACACAGACACGTTTGGTGCCGAGGTTGGACTGAGCCATCTTGAACCTGTCGATCCTGTTTTTGAATGATGAATGGAGCCACGGTATCCGGAAGTGGCAAAAGGCGCAGCCCCATGCCAGTTTGTGCGCCGCCTGTCAAACACGGCTGCATGCACCGGCAGGGGGATCATGCCGATCTGTGATTGACTTTGCCACCCGGAATACGGAATTGGATGCGTTATGAAAACCGATCATGCCCCTTCTTCCGTCCGCGCGCTGACGGTTACGGCCCCGCGTGCGCCCCTGTCCGGTTCGGTCCATGTGCCGGGTGACAAGTCGATCAGCCACCGTTCGCTGATGTTTTCCGCCCTTGCGCGCGGCACGACGCACATCACCGGCCTGCTGGAAGGCGAGGACGTGCTGCGTACCGCCGATGCCATGCGCGCGCTGGGCGCCAGCATAACCCGCAACGGGCCGGGCACATGGACGGTGCAGGGCTGCGGACTGGATGGTCTGGGTGAACCCGCCGATGTGCTGGACATGGGCAATTCGGGCACGGCGGCGCGCCTGCTGTCGGGCATTCTGGCCAGCCACGGCTTTACATCGGTCATGACGGGGGATGCCAGCCTGCGCGGCCGCCCGATGAAGCGCGTCATGGACCCGCTGGCCGCCACGGGGGCCACCTTCCTTGCGCGCAGGGGCGGTCGCCTGCCGCTGGCCATTGCGGGCAACGCCAATCCGCCGCCGCTGTCCTACCGGCTGCCGGTGGCCTCGGCGCAGGTCAAGTCCGCCGTACTGCTGGCCGGGCTGAACGCGGTGGGCGAGACCCGGGTGGAAGAACCCGTGGCCACCCGCGACCATACCGAAAACATGCTCCGTCACTTTGGCGCGAGCGTGCGGGTGGAGCCGATGGGGGCCGGCGGGCGCGTGATCACGCTGCAGGGGCGGCCGGATCTGGTGGCGTGTGACATCGTGGTGCCGGGGGACCCGTCCTCGGCGGCGTTCGTGCTGGTGGCGGCCCTGCTGGTGCCCGGCTCCAGGGTCAGCGTGCCGGGCGTGGGGCTGAACCCGCTGCGCACCGGCCTGTTCACATCCCTGCGTGAGATGGGGGCGGACCTCGTGATCAGCAACGAGCGCGTGGAGGGGGGTGAGCCGGTGGGCGACATCACCGCCACGGCCGGCAGCCTGCATGGCGTGGACGTGCCCGCCACCCGCGCGCCGTCCATGATTGATGAATATCCTATCCTTGCGGTTGCGGCGGCACATGCTAACGGCCAGTCGCGCTTTCGCGGGCTGGAGGAACTGCGCGTGAAGGAAAGCGACCGCCTGGCCGCCACCGTCGCCCTGCTGGAAGCCAACGGCATCCGTGTCGAGGTGGTGGGTGATGACATGATCGTGCATGGCACCGGCGGCGTTATTCCCGGTGGCGGGCTGGTCCATACCCATATGGACCACCGGCTGGCCATGAGCGCCATCATCATGGGGCTTGCGGCGGCCCGGCCGGTCTCGGTGGACGATACGGCCTTCATCGACACCAGCTTCCCCGGCTTTGTCACCCTGATGAACAGCATCGGCGCGGGACTTGGGGCATGACGCGGCGGCTGGTCATCGCGGTTGACGGGCCTGCCGCCGCGGGCAAGGGCACGCTGGCGCGCAGGCTGGCACAGGCGCTGGACCTGCCCTATCTGGATACCGGGCTGCTGTACCGCGCCACGGGCCGGCGCATGATCGATGCGGGGCTGGACCCCGCCACGGCAGCGGCGGAGGAATTTGCCGCCTCGGTCGGGCTGGAAGATTTGAGCCGCACCGACCTGCGCGTGCCGGAAGTGGACCGGGCGGCAAGCCTGGTGGCCAGCCAGGCGGCCGTACGCCGCACGCTGGTGGATGTGCAGCGCCGCTTTGCGGGTGCGCATGGCGCCGTGCTGGATGGGCGCGACATTGGCACGGTCATCTTTCCCGACGCCACGGTCAAGCTGTTCATTACCGCATCCCCCTACACCCGCGCCGTGCGGCGGTGGGAGCAGATGGCGCCCAACCCCGACGTGCCGGACCGCGCGGAGCAGATCGCCCGCGTGGAGCGCGAAATCGCCGCCAGGGACGCGGCGGATTCCAGCCGCGCCGTCGCCCCCCTGCGGGCGGCCGAGGACGCCGTGCATATCGGCACCGACCATCTGAGTGCGGATGAAGTCCTGGCCGAAGCGCTGCGCATCGTTGCACGCATGACGCGCTGAAGCGCTTTTGTGCGGGAACCATGCGCCGTGACCATGGTTTTTATTGACATACGCCATCCATAGGGTGTCTGTGCTCAACGGTACATGCCCCATGCGCACGCGCGCGGGGCGTGGCGTCACATTATTGGCCGTCAGGCGTGCCGCGACCGTGTCGGGGCGTTTTCGCCGGGCAAGCCGTTCCCATGGCCGCGTGCATGCGGGCAGGCGGGGGCGCAGGATTGTCCACATTCGCCCGCGTGGTGACATGTGGTTACAGGATTTACGAGTAGCTCATGGCTTCAGCCACAACACAGCCCGTCGCCGACCATAAGGGTGGCGAGGACTTTGCCGCCCTTCTTGAGGAAACCCTCGGTCGGGATTCCGCCTTTGACGGTTCCGTTGTCACGGGTCGCGTCGTCCGCCTGACGGATGAATTCGCGATCGTCGATGTCGGCCTGAAAAGCGAAGGGCGCGTCGCCCTTAAGGAATTCGGCCCGCCGGGTGTTACCCCCGATGTCAAGCCGGGTGATGTTATCGAACTGTTCGTCGAGCGGTACGAAGATCGTGACGGGTCCATCGTCCTGTCGCGTGAGAAGGCCCGCCGCGAGGAAGCCTGGTCGAACCTGGAAAAGGCGTTCGAAAGCAACCAGCGCGTCAACGGCACTATCTATGGCCGCGTCAAGGGTGGCTTCACGGTCGACCTCGGCGGTGCGATGGCCTTCCTGCCCGGCTCACAGGTCGATATCCGCCCCGTGCGCGATGTCACCCCGCTGATGGGCGTGCCCCAGCCCTTCCAGATCCTGAAGATGGACCGCGCGCGCGGCAACATCGTCGTCTCGCGTCGCGCCGTGCTGGAAGAAACCCGTGCGGAACAGCGCAGCGAGCTGATCCAGGGCCTGAAGGAAGGCATGATCCTTGACGGCGTGGTCAAGAACATCACCGATTACGGTGCGTTCGTGGACCTGGGCGGCGTCGATGGCCTGCTGCATGTGACCGATATCGCATGGAAGCGCATCAACCATCCGTCCGAAGCGCTGCAGATCGGCCAGCCGGTCCGCGTGCAGGTCATCCGCTTCAACCCCGACACGCAGCGCATCTCGCTGGGCATGAAGCAGCTTGAGGCCGACCCGTGGGAGAACGTGGCGATCAAGTACCCGCCGGGTGCCCGCTACACCGGTCGCGTCACGAATATCACCGATTACGGTGCATTCGTGGAGCTGGAGCCGGGCGTCGAGGGTCTGGTGCACGTGTCCGAAATGTCCTGGACGAAGAAGAACGTCCATCCGGGCAAGATCGTCGCCACTTCGCAGGAAGTCGATGTGATGGTCCTGGATGTGGACAGCGCGAAGCGCCGCATCTCGCTGGGCCTGAAGCAGGTGCAGCGCAACCCGTGGGAGCAGTTCGCCGAGGAACACAAGGTTGGTTCCGTGGTGGAAGGCGAGATCCGCAACATCACCGAGTTCGGCCTGTTCATCGGTCTGTCCGCCGACATCGATGGCATGGTTCACATGTCCGACCTGTCGTGGGACGAGCCGGGCGAAGTCGCCATGAGCCATTACGAAAAGGGCCAGGTCGTGAAGGCCAAGGTTCTGGACGTGGATGTGGAGAAGGAGCGCATCTCGCTCGGTATCAAGCAGCTGCATGAAGATCCGGCCGCCGATACCCTGAGCAAGGTGCAGAAGGGCGCTGTCGTGACCTGCATCGTGACCGCCGTTCAGTCGAACGGCATCGAGGTGAAGGTTGACGATGTGCTGACCGGCTTCATCCGCCGTGCGGAACTGGCACGCGACAAGGCCGACCAGCGTCCGGAGCGTTTCGCCGTTGGTGAGCGCGTCGATGCGAAGGTTGTCTCGGTTGACCGTGCGGCCCGCAAGCTGGCCCTGACCATCCGTGGCCGTGAGGTCGAGGAAGACAAGCAGGCGATCTCCGACTACGGTTCGTCCGACAGCGGTGCGTCGCTGGGTGATATCCTGGGTGCCGCGATCCGTCGCCGTAACGCCGAGGGCTGATCCCGCGTCATGGCCCGGTCCGCCTGTGCGGACCGGACCCTGCGTGAAAGGGGGCGGAGCAGGAATGCACCGCCCTTTTTTATTGGATTGCGCAAGGTCTGGCACCGCCCCATGGACCATGCCGTGCCGGAACAACAGATCCTGTATGTCGGATGGACGTGATGGGCTGCTCTTTTGCACGGGGCAGGGAAGCAGCGTGCGGTGCTTGTGAACCGTCCAGCAGATCAAGAAAATTTTTTGGTGAAGCTGTTTTCAAAAAGCTGCAAGGAATACCGCCTTTCTGAAAAAAGGCGGCACCCAAAAACTTTTATTATTTAAAAGATATCCTGCTACGGCGCAGTGGCGGGCCCCTTGATGATGGTGGCCAGATCGGCCGGGCGGACCCATTTGCGGAAGGCATCGCGGATGGCGATGGCATCCATCGTATAATAGGCCTGTGCCGCGATATCGTTCTGGTTGAGGGGCAGGCCAAGATTGCTGAAATGCAGGTAACTCTCGGCAATCGTGTCAAGGCTGGCCGATTGCAGGCTCAGGCTGCGCAGCAGGCCGGCGCGTGCCATTGTCAGTTCATCCTCGCTGACAGGTTCGGTCTGCATGGTGATCAGGTCATGCACGGCGGCGTTTCGCGCGGCGGCGACCTTGTCCGGGTCCGCCCCGAAGGAAATGCTGTAGGCGCTGCGATGGCGCTTCCATGTCAGGTGGCTGCGCACGGTATAGACATAGCCGGTGCGCACCCGCAGGTCGCGGTACAGGCGCGAGGAGAAGCCCGACCCGAGGATTTCATTGCCCAGGTTGAGGGCGAAATGCTCCGGGTCATCAACCGTTATGCCCAGGCTTTCAGGCAGCGACACGGTCGCCTGCATGCTGGAGGGATCTGGCACATGTGTAACGCGTGCGCGGCTGTCCGGCCGGGGCGGCAGGTCGACCAGCGGCGTGGGGCCAATGGCCTGCCACGGGCCAAAGGCGCGGGCAATCGCCCGGTAGGCGGCATCGGGGGTTATGTCGCCCGTGATGACGATGGTGGTCAGGTCCGGGCGGTAGGCGGCCCCCCAGAAGGCACGGCAGTCCGCCAGTGTCAGCTTCATGACCTGTGCCGGGCTGGCCTGCCGCAGCGAGGGATCGCCCGGCGGGGACACGGCCGCCTGCAGCGCGCGGCCAAACAGGTAGTCGGGCGAATGCAGCAGGCCGGACAGGGAGGCGGCGGTATTGGCGCGCACCACCCTGAACGCCGCTTCGGGCAGGGAAGGGTGCAGTTCGTTTTCCGCCAGCAGGGCCAGGCCCCGTTCAAAATCCGGGGTCAGGACGTTCAGGCTGAATTCGGCCCCGGCGCTTTCGGTGGCGGCAATGTCGTCCAGTGCCTTCTGCAATCCGATCCGGTCATGGGTGGTGCTGCCGTAATGGAACAGCTCGTCGGTAATGTCGGCAATGCCTTCCTTGCCGGGTGGTTCCTCCATGTCCTCGTTCTGGCGGATGATGCCATACAGGTTGATGGTATGGCTGACGGCGGCGGGGCGCACGATCAGCTTCAGGCCGTTGGGCAGGGTGAAGGTCGTGGGCCGTACGGCGGGCACCGGGGGGCGGATGCTACGCAGGCTGGCATTGGCCCAGTCGGGCAGGCTGACAGGATGGTCGGGTATGCTGGCAAAGGATTCGGAACCGCCGAATCCCTTGCCGGCCGCCGTATGGCCGCCATCGCGCGGGGTCAGGATGGCGGTAACGGACTGCTGCGGGTCCAGCACCTGCCGGGCCAGGCGGTTGACATCTTCCGGTGTGACGGAAGCGAAGGCGGCCGCCTCGTCATCGGGTGATTGCAGGCCCATGATGGCCAGGGCTTCGGACCAGCTTTCCGCAAGGCCCGCAATGCTGTTGGCGGCAAAGCCAAGCTGGGCCAGTTCCTTGCGCTTGGCGGCATCGACCAGATCGGCGGGTACGCCGTTTTCACGCAGGCCACGCAGGATGTCCTGCATCCGTGCCTGAAGGGGGCCGGGCGCGCTGCCTTTGGGGAAGGCGGCAATGGCAATGCCGATGCCGGCATCCGCCTTGGTAATGAAGTCAAAGCTGGCCAGCAGCGCATGGCCCTGTGGCACCAGTTCATACAGGGCACCACGCTGGCTGGACAGCACATCGGACAGGATGCGTGCCGTGGCGAAGTCATGGCTGTTCTGTCCCGGCATGCGGCTGGCTATGGCCATCAGCCCCATCGGGTAGTCGGTCGGGAAATGCAGGGTCTGCGCATGGAGCGGGCCGGGGCGGATTTCGGGGCGCGGGGGCAGCCTGCGGGCGGGAATGGCGGCAAAGGCCGACCTGACAAGGGCCAGCGTGCGGGCGGGGTCCACATCGCCGGTAATGACCAGTATGGCGTTGTTGGGGGCATACCAGTCCCGGTAGAACCGGCGCAGCAGGGTGGTATCCGTCCTGTCAAACGACGGGCGCGTGCCCAGCGCATCATGTTCGTAGGGCGTTCCGGCAAACAGGATGGACTGCAGCCGCGACAGGTAGACATAGCCGGGGCTGGACATATCGCGTGAGACTTCCTGCTCGATCGCTCCGCGTTCATGCGCCCAGTCATCCGCCGCCAGTGTCAGGCCGTCCATCCGCAGGGCTTCGATGTGCAGCAGCACATCCAGGTTTTCGGCCGGGGCGGTGTAGAAGAACTGCGTCACGTTTTCCGTCGTGTCGGCATTGTAGCTGCCGCCCAGTCGCGCGCCGATGGCGGCAAGCTGGTCACGGTCCAGCCCGCTGCTGCCCCGGAACATCATGTGTTCCAGCGCGTGTGCCGTGCCGGGAAAGCCCGCCGGCGCCGCGGCCGAACCGGCAAGGTAGTTGATTTCGGTGCTGACCACCGGCGCCAGCCGGTCCGGCACGATCACCACCCGCAGCCCGTTGGGTAACGTGGCGCGCAGCGGCATGTCGGGCTGGATCTGTACCGTCGCGGGCGTTGCGGCCCGGGCGGGGACTGCCTGGCCGGATTGCAGGCAGCCTGCACATAACAGGAAGGAGAGGGGGAATGTCTTGCGGAACAGGCGTGCTATCATGGCGGCAAGATTACGCTGCTTTATGTGTGTCGGCCAGTTCGGCCGCCCGTAATGGTGCCAGAAAGGATGGAAACATGTCTGTTGCCCAACCGGATACCGCGCGCATGACGGAGCGTGTCCGCCATGTCATGGAGACCGCCGTGCAGACAGGCCGGCTGGTCGGGGCAGTGGTGCTGGTGGCGGTGGACGGCCAGCCCGTGGTGACCGAGGCCGTGGGGCTGGCGGACCGGGAACGGGGCCTGCCCATGCGGGCTGATACCGTCTTCCGCCTGGCTTCGCTGACCAAGCCGGTGGTGACCGCCGCAGCCCTTGCCCTGGCCGAGCAGGGGCTGCTGGACCTGCATGCCCCGGTTACCCGTTACCTGCCGGATTTCAGCCCGGCCCTGCCCGATGGTGGCGCGGCGGTCATCACGCCGCATCAGCTGCTGACCCATACCAGCGGGCTGACCTATGGCTTTTCCTTCCCCCGGGATGACAATCCCTATACCCGCGCCGGTGTATCGGACGGCATTGCGGAGCCCGGCGTTTCACTGGCCGACAATCTGGCCCGCCTGGCCACGACCCGGCTGGTGTTCGCACCGGGCCGGGGATGGAGCTATTCGCTGGGGCTGGATGTGATGGGGGGTGTGATTGAAAAAATAACCGGCCAGCCCCTGCCGGATGTGGTCCGGCAGCATGTGGGTGCCCCGCTGGGCTGGCGGCAGACCGGATTCGCGCCGCCCGCGCGTGACAATCTGGCCGCGTGTTATGCCGATGCCCGGCCCATGCCGCTGCTCATGGGGGAGACCTACGTGCTGCCCCGCCAGCTGCCCGGTGGCGGGGTCGGGGAAATCCGCTTCGCACCCGACCGGGTCTTCAATCCGGCCTCCTATCCCTCTGGTGGTGCGGGCATGGTGGGCACGGCAGGGGAATTCCTCGCCTTTCTTGAAGCGCTCCGGCAGGGGGGTGAGGGGCTGCTGGCTCCTGCCTCCGCTGCCCTGTTCGGTCGCAATGCGATTGGCGATGTGGACATGGGGCCGCTTGCACGCGGGCGGCGCTTTGGCTACGGGGGGGCGGTCATAACCGATCCCGTTGCCGCGCGCACGCCACTCAGCCCCGGCAGTTTTACATGGGGGGGTGTGTACGGGCACCAGTGGGTGGTGGACCGGGCACGCGGGATAAGCATTGTCATGCTCAGCAATACCGCGCTGGCCGGGATGGCAGGCAGCTACCCCGATGCGGTTGTCGCCGCCGTGTATGGTGGATAACACTACGGACCACGAGGGGTGTGAGGAGACCGGGAACAGTCATGTCATTTGGTGAACGCGTCAACCAGTTCGATTCCTGGCTGCTGGACCGGATTTTCCAGCCTTTTGCCGATGCCCTGCCCGATCGCCTGACGGCGATGGAAATGGGCATGAGTTTTCAGGTCGGCTCGATCGTGCTCTCGGCGGCGTCCATATCCGCCCTGCTGGTGCTGGAAGGGATGACACTGGACAATGTGATCACCAACCTGCTGGGCTGGTTTTTCGAGGTCATATTCTATATCGGCATCCACCGCCTGCGCAGGCTGGTCAGGCCGGGGTACCAGAATCCGCTGCGCCTCATGCTGGCGGGCATGCGGCCCATTTCCATCCCGTTTGCAGGATATGCGGTCTATCAGGCCGTCACGGCGGAGCGGGCCTATGAACTGGCGCTGTGGTTCAATTCCCTCTCGCAGCTTGTATTCGTGGCCGGGATCTATCTCATCTCGTGCAACATTCCGCCGCCGGGGCACCGGGCGCGCCAGACCAGCTTTGGCCGTGGGCCGCTTCCCAACGAGATTGGCTGAAGCGGCCTGAAAAGCCTGCCCGGATAACATCCAGCCATCACAAGAAAGTCCTTGGTGAAGCTTTTTTCAAAAAGCTTCGAAAAACACCGCCTTTTTGAAAAAAGGCGGCACCCGAGGACTTTTATCATCTTTCATCGGCGTTTTTGTGAAAATGCCGGATCAGAAATCCACGCACCGTCCCTTGACCGTCCAGTCCCCGTAGCGCGTCGGTTCCGGCCCCTTGGGGCCGCCACGCTCATCAGGTTCGGCGGGCTGTTTCAGCAATGCGGCTTCCTTGGCCGCTTCATCCTGCGCTGTATCAGCCGCAGGGGCGGGGGCGGGGGTCTTGTCCTTGCTCATGAAGCCAGTTTCCGCCCAAGGACAGGAAACTGGCAAGCCCCAAAACCCGTGCGGGCGCATGGGTAGCGCGTTGTTGATGGGCCGTTACTGGTGCTCGGACTGGGCAATGCGCTGCTGCACCGTCATGCGCCACGGGGCATCTGGCGGGGCTGCGTCCAGCGCACGGCGGTACAGATCGGCGGTTTCAGGCGAGATATGGCCGCCATCGGCCATCATCTGCGCTTCCGCCGCGCGGGCGGCCACTTCCGGCTCGAACTTTTGGGCAATTGCCTCACGCCATGCCTGGGCTGCGGCAGCGTAATGGTCGCGCCCCGCTTCCGCCTGGCCCAGCAGCACATACCCCTGGAACAGGCTGGGATCACCCGGTGGAATCAGTTTGAGCTGGTCACGCAGCCGGTCGATGATCGCGTCATTGCGGTGGTCTTCCTGCTTGAGGGCCGCAAGGCGCGGGGCCAGCGGCTGGGCTGGAAGCTGCGGGTGCCCCACGGTCAGGTACAGCGCCACGGCCGCGACCGGCAGGCCAAACAGCGCCGCCATTATGGCCATGGTGGAGGAGGAGCGGCCCGCCCTTTCGGCGGGCAGCAGGTCAACACCCAGCAGGCGGCGCTGGATTTCCAGCCGTGCGCTGTCATGCTCGGATGGCGCGATCATGCCCTCGGTCAGGTCACGCTCCAGTTCGGCAAGCTGGGCCTGATGCAGGACAAGGGCGGTTTCGCGTTCATCGCGCAGCAGCGTGGTGCGGCGGAACGACAGCAGCGCGGGCAGCAGCGCAATCACGCCAAGTAGGCAGATACCAATCCAGATCATGTCACTCTCGGCGTGTTTCGGTCAGGTCTGACAGGCGGCGGCGCTCTTCATCACTCAGCGGTGCCGGGGTGGGGGCGCGTGGCCTGCGGAAGGTCCACCACGCAACGCCAATGCCAATGCACAGGGCCAGCAGCGGCATGATCCACAGCAGCAGCGTGCCTATGGTCAGCGGTGGTCTGAGGCGGATGAAATTGCCGTAGCGGCTGACCATCCACGCCATGATCTGCTGGTTGCTTTCCCCCTTGGCCACATGTTCGCGCACCACATGGCGCAGGTCACGGGCCAGGTCGGCGCTGCTGTCCTCGATCGATTCGTTCTGGCAGACAAGGCAGCGCAACTGGGCGCCAATGGCCTCGGCACGCTGTTCCTGTGCCGGATCGGGCAGCATTTCGGACGGGTCATCCACCGCCATGGCCATAAACGGGGCGAACAGCAGGCAGGCCAGCAGGGCCAGCACGCCGCCACGGCGCGGGAACGGGTTCTTCATCATGACTTCAGGCTGTCCGCCAGCGGCATGATCGTGCGGGTGATCATGGTTTCGGTAATGGGGGAGGCGGTATGCCAGCGGATCACGCCGCCGGGGCCGATCAGGAAGGTTTCCGGCACGCCGGACACGCCCCAGTCAATGGCCGCCAGCCCGTCCCGGTCGGCGGCGATGCGGGCATAGGGGTTGCCTGCGCGCTGCACGAAACCTAGCGCGTGTTCAGGCCTGTCCTTGTACGCAATGCCCCATATGGGCAGTTTTTCCTTCAGCGCGTTGAGCACCGGCATTTCGGCCACGCAGGGTATGCACCAGGATGCAAAATAGTTCACCAGCACCGGCGCCTTGAGCGCGCGCAGGTCCTGCGCGGAAAAACCGCTGCCCGGTGCCTGGTCGGGCAGGGCGAAGTCGGGCACGGGGCGGTTCAGCGCCGGGGCATGGATGTCATGCGGGTCGAACGAGCCTTTTGTCATGCCCGACAGCATGCGCCAGAAGCCCACGCCCACACCGCCCGCCACAACCAGCGGGGCGGCCATGAGCAGGCGGCGGCGGGTGGGAGAGGGAGGCTGCCCGCTCATTGTACCACCACCACATCAACCGTTTTCGCCCGGCGCGGCGCGCCCACGCGCACCCGCCGGTCGGACAGTGAAAGCGCGCCGCCAAACGCCATGATCAGCCCGCCCAGCCACATCCACGGCGCCAGCGGGTTGTAATGCAGGCGCAGCACATAGGTCGGGTTGGCGTCATCGCCATGCCTGTCACCCAGCACGCCGTAAATATCCGCCAGCAGGTTGGTATGGATCGCCACTTCCGTCGTGGTCTGGTGCTGGCTGGCAAAGGTGCGCTTGGAGGGGTGCAGCGTGGTGATCAGGCGGCCATTGTGGCGGACCTCGATGGTGGCGACCAGCGCACTGTAGTTGGGGCCTTCCGCCGGATGCACGTCCGTGAGCGTCCAGCTGTCACCGGCCAGCATCTCGCTCTGGCCCACATGCACCTCCACAATCCGGTGCGCGGCCTGTGACATGCCGGCAATGCCCAGCACCACAATGCCCACGCCCGCATGCGCAAGGGCCGCGCCAAACACCGCGCGCGGCAGGCTGCGCGCGCGCTGCCAGCTATAGGCCAGCGGCTGGCGGAACAGGCGCAGGCGTTCGGCAATATCGGCCAGGCTGGAGCAGATCACCCATACCGCCGTGGCCGTGGCCAGCACCGGCAGGATGTCCCGCATCCGGACCGTGGCGAGTACAAGTGCCACCAGCGCCACACAGGCCGCCCACCACAGACGCCGCAGCACCGGCCACATCTGCGCGCGCTTCCACGGCACCATGGGGCCGAACCCCATGAATACCATAAGCGGTATGGCCAGCGGGATGGTGGTTGCATCAAAGAAAGGCTTGCCGACCGAAATCGTCTTGCCGAACAGAAGCGACATGAAGGGGGGGTACATCGTGCCCGTCAGCACCACCGCGCAGATGGAGCACAGCAGGATGTTGTTGAGCACCAGCAGCCCTTCACGCGAGACGGGGGCAAACAGCCCGCCCGTGGTCAGTTGCGGCGCGCGGATGGCGAACAGCAGCAGCGAGCCACCAATGACAAGTGCCAGCAGCCCGAGGATGAACACGCCACGCGCCGGGTCATTGGCAAAGGCATGCACGGAATTGAGAATGCCCGAACGCACAAGGAACGTGCCCGAAAGCGAGAACGAGAACGTACCGATGGCCAGCAGCACGGTCCAGATCTTCAGCGCCTCGCGCTTTTCCACCACGATTGCCGAATGCACCAGCGCCGTGCCCGTCAGCCACGGGATCAGGGATGCGTTCTCCACCGGGTCCCAGAACCAGTAGCCACCCCAGCCCAGTACATAATACGACCACCACGACCCCATGGCGATGCCACAGGTCAGGAAGCACCATGCCGCCACCGCCCACGGGCGCACCCAGCGGCCCCATGCGGCATCGACCCTTCCTTCGATCAGGGCGGCGATGGCAAAGGCGAAGGGAACGGCAAAACCGACATAGCCGGTGTAGAGAATGGGCGGATGGAAGGCGAGGCCGGGGTCCTGCAGCAGCGGGTTCATGCCCTGGCCATCCAGCGGGGCAGGCCACACGCGGGCAAACGGGTTGGAGGTGGTGAGGCAGAACAGTTCGAACCCCGCCGCAACCCCGCCCAGTACCGCAATCACGCGCGCCTGCAGCGCGGAAGGCAGGTTACGCCCGAACAGGGCCACCGCGCCACCACATATGGACAGGATCATCGCCCAGAGCAGCACCGAGCCCTCATGGTTGCCCCATACGCCGGTGATCTTGTACAGCAGCGGCTTGCTGACAGCACTGTTGGCCGCCACGTTCTGCACCGAAAAATCGTTGGTGATGGCGGCATGGATCAGGCAGGCGAATGACGTGATCAGGGCCAGCATCTGCCCCACCGCCAGCGCGGGCGCCAGTGCCATCAGGCGCGCATCACGCCGGTTCGCGCCAATCAGGGGCAGGATCGCCTGTCCGGCGGCCATGCAGCATGCCAGCGCCAGGGCAAAATTTCCAAGTTCCGGGTTCATCGCGGATGTCAGTTTCCGTCAGGTGTCTGGGTGGCCGGTTTCTTCGGGGTGTCGGCCGCCGTCATGGTGTTCCAGCTTGCCGCATCCGGCGCCTTGCCAAAGCGCGGGTCCCACTTGCCGCTGCGGCGCAGTTCCTCGGCCACTTCCTTGGGCATGTAGGTCTCGTCATGCTTGGCCAGCACCTCACTGGCGCGGAAGGTACCATCGGGGTTGACGGTACCGACCGCCACCACGCTCTGCCCCTCGCGGAACAGGTCGGGCAGGATGCCTTCGTAGCGCACGGTCACGGCGGCCTGGCCGTCGGTCACGTCAAACAGGTTGACCGGCGTGTCCTTCACCTTTTCACGGTGCACGCTGCCCGCCACCACCATGCCGCCCAGGCGGATGGTGCGGTCGGCCGGTGGCGGCTTGGCGTGGACCTGCGAGGGCGCCATGAAGAACACGATATTGGAGGAAAAGGCATTAAGGGTGAGGGCGGCGGCGGAACCAAGTCCGATCATGCACGCCACGACCAGCCACAGGCGTCGGCTCTTGCGTGTCATGACGGCTGGCGGGTCCGGGGCTGTTCAATCGCGGCCAGGCGCTTGCGTGCCTGGCGCAGGCGGAAGGTTGCGTTGATGGACAGGATGGCGGCCACGCCAAGTGTCAGGCCATAGGCCGCGGCAATATAAGGCAGGTGGGTCATGCGGGGGCACTATCGGTGGTGGGGGTGGGCTGGGCGGCGGACTGGCGGCCACGGCTGGCGGCCAGAATGGTGCGGATACGGCTTTCCATGACCGAGGCACGCAGGCGCGCCAGCACGATGGCGCCAAACCCGAGCGTGAAGCCCAGCGTGGTCAGCCCCAGCGGCCACAGCATGGAGGTGGACATGGTCGGCGCCCCCGTAACCGTGATGCTGTCAGGCTGGTGCAGCGTGTTCCACCACTGTACGCTGAACTTGATGATGGGCAGGTCGATCGCACCGGCCAGCCCCAGTATGGCGGCGGCGCGGTAGCCGCGCTGCGGCTCGTCAAACGCACGGATCAGCGCGATATGGCCCAGATACAGGAAGAACAGCACCAGCACCGATGTCAGCCGCGCATCCCATACCCACCATGTGCCCCACATGGGTTTGCCCCACAGCGATCCGGTGGCCAGGCATACGGCGGTGATGGCAGCGCCCACCGGCCCGATTTCCACCGCCGCCAGATCGGCCAGCGGGTGGCGCCACACCAGTGACAGCAGCGAGCAGACAGCCAGACCCATATAGCCCGACGATGCCAGCCATGCGGTGGGCACATGCACGTACATGATGCGCACGCTGTCGCCCTGCTGCCAGTCGGCGGGGGAGAAGAACAGCCCCCACACGATTCCGGCCACCGACAGGACAAGCGCGGGCCATGTCAGCCATGGCTGCAGCTTCGCCCCCATGCGCAGGAAACGGCCCGGGTTGGCATAACGATGAAAAAGGTTACCGGTGCGTGCGGTAAGGCTCTGCGTTGCGTTCAAGGTTGATCCATCCGTGCCGGGGGCACCTGTCCCTGCAATGAAAGGGGTCAATGAAAATTTCCGCCATCACCCATGCGTGGCTGGGGGCTGACGATTTCCTGCTCTACACTATCGCGTTAAAAAAGACACGGCCAGTCCTGTCCCGTCATGGTACGGTCCCGCCACAAGAGGAGAAAACATGCTGTTTGCGATCATTTGTACCGACAAGCCCGCCAGCCTTGAAACCCGCAAGGCAACGCGTGAGCGGCACCTGGCCTATCTGGAGCGGTGGAAGCAGCACGTGGTGCATGGCGGCCCGCTGCTGGACGCGGAAAACCGCCCCTGCGGCAGCCTGCTGGTGGTGGACGTGGCCGACCGCGCCGCGGCGGAAGGCTTTGCCGTGGAGGACCCGTACGCCAAGGTTGATCTGTTCGAGAGCGTGGTGATCCGTCCGTTCCGTTCAGTTTTTCGTGATAGCCTGCGGGTGGAGTAGGAAACCGGTCATGGCGTACTGGCTGATCAAGTCCGAGCCGGATGCCTTTTCATGGGCCGAGCAGGTGGAAAACGGCGTGGAGCCATGGACCGGCGTGCGCAACCATCAGGCAAAGAAGAATCTGGCGGCCATGCGGGTGGGAGACCGGGCCTTCTTCTACCACTCCAACGTGGGGCGTGAGATCGTGGGGGTGGTCGAGGTGGTGCGCGCAGCCTATCCCGACCCTACGGCGCAGGCCGGGCAGTGGGTCTGTGTGGACGTGCGCGCCATAGGCCCCATGCCGCAGCCGGTTACGCTGGCTGCGATCAAGGCCGATCCGGCGCTGGCGGATCTGGCGCTGGTGCGGCAGTCCCGCCTGTCGGTGGTGCCGGTGTCGGATGCGCACTGGGCGCATCTGTGCCGCATGGGCGGCTGGAACAGCTAGGGCAGGCCAGCGTTTCATGCCTGCCGCCATGGTGATGCGCATTGCCAGAAGGCGGCCATGGTGCTGAAACGGTTGGCACTGCCGCATGGGCGTAGCGGCCGGCCCCTGACTGCGCGCGTTGCGGGCACGTGGCGGGACCGGCCCGTATTCTTACGGAAGATCAGGCGAAAGGCATTGTAATGAGTGCAGGGTCCGCGAACGAACTGGCACCGCTGACGCTGGACAGCGCGTGTATTGATGAACTCCAGCAGGCGCTGGAACGCGTCGAGGCCGGGCGCGGCGTGCTGGTACGCCTGGCGGACCTGATGGGTGGCGCCGTGGGGCAGGCGGCCATGCTGGGCATGCGCACGCTGGGGCTGGCCCCCGCGCTGCAGGCCCGCCTGCAATCCGCGACCGAAACCGCCATCAGGCGCGCATTCGACATCGCGGTGCTGGGCATGGACCGCCCGCGGGATATTTCGGTCACGGCGGGGACCCCCACATGGCGGGAGCCCGCACTCAGGGCGGCCGTGACCGTATCGGGGGCCGTAGGCGGGTTTACCGGACTGCCTGGCCTGATTGCGGATGTCGGCTTCACCACGCTTGCCATCATGCGCGAGATCGCGCGCATCGCGCGTGAGCAGGGGGAGGACCTGTCACAGGAGGAAGCGCGCGCCGCATGCCTGGAGGTTTTCGCCCTGCGTGCCTTCCCCTTTGGCGGCCCTAAGGGGCAGGGACAGGGGGAAGATAACGAACTGGGCTATTTTTCCGCCCGTGCCATGCTGCGTGGCCGCCCGGTCGTGATGCTGGTGAGTGAGGTCGCGACCCATTACGGGCTGGGCCTGTCGCGCAAATTCGCCCTGCAGATGATGCCGGTGGCGGGCGCGCTGTGTGGGGCGTCGCTCAACGCGGCATTCCTGTCGCATTATCGCGCGGTGGCGCAGGCGCATTTCACCATCCGCAGGCTGGAGCGGGAATACGGGCCGGAAGTACGCCGTACCGCCGCCGACCTGAAGGCCCATGCCGCCAGTCAGGCCAGCGAGAGTTAAGGGACTGTCTGGAAGCAGATGGTTGATAAGAAAAAGTAAAAGTTTTTGGTTGCCGCCTTTTTGAAAAAGGCTTCACCAAAAACTTTTGCTGATCCATTTCCCGTTCCGGTGGCAGGGGTCAGCCCTGCCGCTGCCCGGACGCGGCATCGGCCTTCAGCGTGAGGCGGACCTCGATCAGCCCCGCCACCAGCGCGAAGACGCAGTAGAACGCCAGCAATGTCTCCCATATTCCATGGAAACGGGGTGCTACCGTTTCCAGCAGGAGGGCGATCAGCGCAAAAATCACGAATATGCCCGGTAGTCCCATGGTTTTCTCCCTGTTGTCCGGATTCAGGCCCTGACGGGGGTGGGCGGGTGCCTGCCGCCAAGCACGGCTTCCACATTATCCACGGCCAGCATGCCCATGTCGGTCCGGGTCTCGGTCGTGGCGCTGCCTACATGCGGGGTCAGGAAGACATTGGGCAGTTCCAGGAATCGCGGGTCCGGGTTCGGTTCGTTGCGGTACACGTCCAGACCCGCCGCGGCAAGCTGGCCGCTGCGCAGCGCGTCGATCAGCGCATCCTCATCCACCAGCGCGCCACGGGCGGCATTGATGAAGATGGCGCCGCGCGGCAGGCGGGCCAGCAGGCCGGCGTTGATCATGCCGTCCGTCTCGGGTGATGCGGGCAGGTGCAGGCTCAGGATATCGCAATGCGGCAGCATGTCGGCCAGCGTGCCGAAATAGGTCGCACCCGCTTCCTGCGCGGCTGGCAGGCGGCGGCGGTTGGAATACAGTATTTCCATATCGAAGCCACGCGCGCGACGGGCCACCGCGCGACCGATGCGGCCCATGCCGACAATACCCAGCCGCTTGCCGCTCATGCGCGTGCCCAGCAGTTCGTCCATGGCCAGTGACCGCCCCCAGCCCCCGCGCATGAGCGTGGTATATTCCCCCGCCCGCCGGGCGGCCGCCAGCATGAGCAGGATGGCCATGTCCGCATTGCAGTCCGTCAGCACATCGGGGGTGTTGGTGACAATAATGCCGCGTGCGTGCAGGGCGGGAATATCCAGGTGGTCGGTGCCCACGCTTACGGTCGCCACCACCTTCACGCAGTCGGGTAGCTGTTTTACATCATCACCCTGTAGCGGCAGGCCGGTTGATGTCATGATGGCATCAGGCTGGAAGGCGCGCGCGGCATCCAGCAGTTCGCGCGTTGTCAGCCTGTGTTCGGGCGTGCCGGATATGGTAAAGCTGTGCGTGATGCGCTGCATGACCGCCGGGGTCTGGCGCTGGGTCAGCAGCAGGCGGGGACGGATATCGGACATATGGGGTATTTTCTCCTGATGAACGCGGGCATGCCGTGGTCCGTTATGGCCACAGGAGCATGCGAGAGGGTTATCCCAAGAACATGACGGGTCAAGACACGGTTCCCATCACGCCGGAGCTTATGCTGCGCGCTTACCGCATCGGCCTGTTCCCCATGGCGCCCGATGCCCGTTCGGACACGCTGGAATGGTTCTGCCCCGAAATGCGCGGCATCCTGCCGCTTGACGGTTTTCATGTCCCGCGCAGGCTCATGCGTACCGTGCTGTCGTCGCGTTTTGTCGTGGCGACCGATCAGGATTTCCCCGCCATCATGGATGGCTGCGCCGAACCCGCGCCGGGGCGTGAGAGCACATGGATCAATCCGCGCATCCGCAGCCTGTTCTGCCAGCTGCATGCCATGGGCCATGCCCATAGCGTGGAGGTGCGCCACGAAGGCCGGCTGGTGGGCGGGCTGTATGGCGTGGCCATCGGGCGCGCCTTTTTTGGGGAGAGCATGTTCAGCCGCCAGCGCGATGCGTCCAAGGTGGCGCTGGTCCATCTGGTGGCCCGGCTGCGGCTGGGTGGGTTCACCCTGCTTGATACCCAGTTCGGCACCGGTCATCTGGCCGGGTTCGGCGGGATCGAAATCCCGGCACGCGCCTATCTGCACGCGCTGGAACAGGCGGTGGAGCAGGCGGCCACATGGGTGGGCAACGGGCAGGACACGGTGGTGGAGGCCGCGATCCGCGCCCTGCGCGGAACATGACGCACCCATGCGGTTGACAGGGCGGTCCATGCGGGCTTCCGTCTGGGCAGATGAAGGGAAAGACGTGATGAAGCATGCAACGCCCCGCCCGCGATACAGGCGGGCATGGACGGGCGCAGGATTACTGGGGGTGGCGACGTTTGCGGCGGCCGTGACGGCAGGGGGCGGCCCGCGGCCCGCCCGCGCGCAGGATGCCCCGGGCGTTCATCCCCCGCTTACCCCCACACGGGATGTGCAGGTGGATTACAACGTCCAGCCCGATGGCGTGCCCGAACCCAAGGCCGTGCGTACATGGTTCGCCTATAATGGCGGGCTGATGCGAATCGACAGCCCGCAGGGCATGGGCGAGACGATCCTCAACCGCATGAGCCGCCAGGTCACCATCATCATCAACCCGCAGAAGGTCTACAGCCAGCTTGATGCGCGTTACGGCATCCGCAACCCCTTCCTGCTGGACCTGTCCATGTCCTTTGTCCGCAAGGGGGCATCGAGTGTGGCGGGTGTTGCCTGCACGCAGTGGGATGTCACGACAGACCAGGGCAACGCCACCGCCTGCGTGACGGAGGATGGCGTGGTGCTGCAGGAAATAGGCGTGGATGGTGACGGGCTGAAGGGTAAGCTGGAAGCGACGAAAGTCGTGTACGGCCCCATACCGGACAGCATGTTCCAGCCGCCGGAAGGCTACCGCAAGGTTGAGCCGCCCCCGCCGCCCGGCACCCCCGCCGGCAGGGACGCGAAGGGCGGATGAGGCCCCGCCGCCCGTTTTTCCAAGGCCCGTTTGAAGGATTGCATGAAGTGACACGACTGGCCCATGGCCTCCGCCGGACCGTAATGATGGGTGCCCTGCTGCTGGCGGGGCCGGGCTATGCCCATGCCGCCGATGGCGCGGCCCCCGATACCCAGACCCCGTATGTCACGCCGCAGAATGATGTGGATGTCAGCTACGCCATCTATCCCCCGCATGACACGAGTGCGGTCATGACGCAGCGCATGCGCTGGTCAGCCGGTACCATGATGCAGCGTGTCGATCCGGGCAATGCGGCAACCTACATGATCACCGACTACCATGCGGGCACGCTGACGGTGGTGAACGCCGACCAGAAGGTCAAGACCGTCATCCCCGCGCCCGGCGCGGCCAATGTGGCGATGGGCCAGCGCGCGCAGGGCAACTGGCTGCGCACCGGCGTGTCAAACGTCGTGGGCACGCCGTGCACCCTGTGGCAGACGCAGGATACCGACCAGCGCCCCAGCGAGATCTGTTACACCGATGACGGCGTGATGATGGAGGTCAGGCGCGATGGCAAGGTCATGGTAGAAGCGACATCCATCACCCGCGATCCCCAGCCCGCCAGCGTGTTTGCCGTGCCAGCGGGGCTGAAGGAACTGCACGCCGCCCATCCGTAACGGCCCGGTCCGCTTTGTGGCACGAAAAGGGCGCAACCTGCCCGTAAATCGCCACTGCGTTCCTGTTTAAGGGAGTCCGGCGGGGCGGCTTCTCCCGCCTGAGCGATACAGGAGCGCAGACAGGGTTATGAAAAACATACGAAGCATCGCAGCGGGTCTTGTGGTTCTCGCCGGGGTGGCCGGGGCCGTGCCACAGGCCCATGCCCATGGGCGCGGTGGCCCGGGTGATGCGTTTGTGGGTGGTCTGGTGGGCGGCATCGTGGGCGGGGTTGTCGGCGGTGCCATGATGGATGCCTACGGGCCGCCACCCCCGCCGCCGCCGGTCTATTACCGTCCCGCGCCGCCGGTGGTCTATTACGGGCCGCCTCCGCCCCCGCCGCCGGTCATGGCCTACGGCCCCTATGGGGGCGGCCCGGTGCGTCCGTATTACTGATTACGCCTGATGACCCGTTCCCGCCTGTAGCAGCAGGGTCGCAATGGCCTTGCGCACGGCGGTGACGTGGTTCGTCACCTTGACCTTGCGCCAGGCCTGGAGCAGGTGCCCGGTGGCATCGACCAGGAAGGTCGCGCGCTCGATCCCCATGTATTTGCGGCCGTACATCGATTTTTCCACCCATACGCCATAGGCTTCGGTCACATGGCCATCGCCGTCGGAGGCGAGGGGGAAGGTCAGGCCATGATCGGCCGCGAATTTTTCCAGCGCGGGCATCCCGTCACGCGATACCCCGATTACGCTGATGCCCTCCTTCTGCAGGTCGGCCAGTGCGGCCTCGAATTCGCACGCTTCCTTCGTGCAGCCCGATGTACTGGCCTTGGGATAGAAATACAGCACGAAGGGCTGCCCGCGCAGGCTGCCCAGGCTGACCCTGCGGCCACCGCTCGCGGCCATGTCGAAATCGGGAACCGCGCTGCCGGGTTCGGGAAAGGGGGGAGAAACCTTGCTCATGACCTGCCTTGCTGATCTGGCTGCCTGCGTCGCGCGTTGCCACAACGCGCGCAGGGGGCCGGGGTTTGTTGTGGCGCGTGATCATGCAACGCTTCCGTGCATGAGGGAACCGGGCCTGTCGCGCTATGGTTCGGGCGTATCGGCAATGGGCGGGACCAGGCGGTCGAATATGGCCGTGACAGCGGCAGCCATCCGGTCCATGCGCCGCAGCAGGGCGGCGGCGTCGGGCACATTGAACTCCCCGGTCAGGATTTCAAGGCTGGCGGCGGGTATGGTCTCTGGTATGTCCCGGCCGCAGATGATGCGGATCAGCCCCTGCAACGTCCGCCAGAACAGGTCGGCGCGGCGCAGCATGCCGGCATCATGCGCATCCATCTCGCCCGCGCGCGCCATGCGCAGCAGCGCCAGGCGCGTGGACGGACTGCGCGTGGCGGGCACGGCCGCCAGCAGCTGCAGCCCCTGTGCCACGAATTCCACATCCATCAGCCCGCCCCGGCGGCGCTTGATGTCCCACGGGCCGGAGGCGGGGCGTTCGCGCGCCAGGCGTTCGCGCATGTGGCGCACATCATGCAGGACCCGGGCGCGCGCCGGCGCGGTGGCATGGGGCCCCTCATCCAGCGCATGGGCGATTGCCGCGCGCAGTGCCCCCGCAAGCCGGGGCGGGCCTGCCACCACGCGGGCGCGGGTCAGGGCCATGCGTTCCCATGTCCAGGCCGATTCCGCATGGTAGCGGCGGAAGGCGGAAAGCGAGACCGCGACCGGTCCCTTGGAACCCGAGGGCCGCAGCCGCATGTCCACCTCGTACAGCGGTCCTTCCCGCCCCGGCGCGGTCAGTGCCGCGACAAAGGCATGGGCCAGGCGCACGTAATAGGTTCCGGCGGAAAGCGGGCGCGGCGGGATGCCATCGGCCGGGACCGATGCCGGGACCACGCTTTCCCCCGCATCGTCGGGGTGGTCGAACACCAGCATGAGGTCAAGGTCCGAGCACGGCATCATTTCATGCGATCCCGCCTTGCCCAGCGCCACGACCGCCATGGCCCCGCCGGGCACGCTGCCATGGCGGCGCCTGTGTTCGCGCGTGACCACCGCCAGCAGCCCGCGCATGACCGTGTCCGCCATGGCGGTGCGCGCACGGGCGGCGCGGTCCTCGCCCATGCGGTGTTCAAGACGGGCGACGGACAGGCGGAACTCTTCCCCGCAGACCAGCCCGCGCAGCACCGGCAGCACCTGCTCGGCCGTGCCGGCACCGGCCACATGCCGCCGCACCAGCGCGGTTGCGGTGCCCAGCGCGCCGGGGCCGTCCTCCATGTCCAGCAGCCCGTCCAGCGCGGAAGGGGTCTGCGCCAGATGGTCGGCCAGGAAGGGCGCGCAGTCGAGTACGGTCATGATGCGGTGGATCAGGACTGGGTTGCGTTCCAGCAGCGACAGGAACTGCACCCCCGCCCACTGCCGTTCCAGCAGGGCGTCAAAGCGGCGCAGTACCGCCAGCGGCTGCTGGCGGCTGCCGATCTCGGCCATGAGGGTGGGCAGGAGCCGGCGCAGCAGCTTGCGCGCGCGGTCCGAGCGCAGGGCGCGCAGGCGGTTGCCCTCCCAGCGGTTGAGGATGACGAGCGCATCATTGATGTCGCCTGCGGCGAAGCCGTGTCCGCGCAGGCGGTCGGCGGCATCGGCGTCCTCGGGGGCGATGGTCTGGTCCTCGGTGCCGCCTTCGGCGAACTGCTGGTCGAATATCCGCCGCGAGCGCTGCATGACCGCCAGCATGCCGCTGGCCAGTTCCCCCGGCACCGCTGCCAGCATGAAGGTGGCGAAGCGGGCGAATCCGTCCACAGTGTCGGGCAGGCTGTGGGTCTGGTGGTCCATGCGCATCTGCAGGCGGTGTTCGGCCTGCCGCAGCATGCGGTAATTGCGGGCCAGTATTGCGGACTGGGCACGTTCCAGCAGTCCCGCCCGCCGCAGCCGCCGCAATGCGCCCAGCGTGGTGGGGTCGCGCAGTTCGGGCCGCCTGCCGCCCCAGACAAGCTGCAGCGCCTGGGCCACGAACTCCACTTCGCGTATGCCGCCCTGGCCCAGCTTGACGTTCTGGCCCAGAAGCCATGCCGTGGCCGCGGCCGGATCACGGATGCGTTCGGGCGGCAGGCTGTCCAGATCGGCATGACCTGCGTTACGATGGCGGTCGATGCGGGCCTTCATGTCATGCAGGTCGTCGATTACCGCGAAATCCAGATGGCGGCGCCAGACGAACGGATGAATGCTTTTGAGGAAACGGCGCCCCGCCGTAATGTCACCCGCCACGGGGCGGGCCTTGGTCATGGCGGCGCGTTCCCATGTCCGGCCCATGCTTTCGTAGTACTGGATGGCGGCGGGAAAGGATACGGCGGCCGGTGTGGCGGATGGGTCCGGCCGCAGCCGCAGGTCCATGCGGAAAACGTAACCATTTGCATCTCGCGCTTCCATAAGGGTGACAAGATCGCTAGTCATGCGCACAAAGGTATGTCGCAGCCCCTCGTTACCGGGGTGGCGGTCCGGGTCGTACAGCACGATCAGGTCTATGTCCGAGGAGTAGTTCAGTTCCCGCGCGCCCAGCTTCCCCATCGCCAGAACCACGAAGCCGCTGCCCCGGCACGGGTTTTCGGGGTTGCGCAGCCGCAGCCGTCCCGTCTCGTGCGCATGCAGCAGCAGATGCCTGACCGCGGCCCCCAGCGCGTTTTCCGCCAGCTCGCTCAGGGCAAGCGTTACCTGTTCCAGCGTCCACGCGCCGCCTATGTCGGCCAGTGCGATGGCCAGGGCCGCCTGCCGCTTGGCTATGCGCAGATCTGCCATGATCCGGGCGCGGGGCATGGCGGGCGGCAGGGCTTCCAGCCCGTCCAGGATGCGGCGCGTGCAGGACTCCGCCCCCTCCGTCAGCAGGGCAAGGAACGCTGTGATGTCACGCTGCGCCAGGTCTGCCAGATAGGGGGCGTTGCCCCCCAGCGCATCGATCAGCGGGGCCGCGCCGGGCAGGGTGGTGACATCGGGCAGCCCCGCGCGGGCACAGGCCGCCGCCAGATGTTCATGCAGTATGGCCGCCCCCCGTCCATCTGCCGGAAGGGGCCAGGTGCATCCCTGCCACGACGGGTGCAGCACGGGGGAAGGCGGTATGGGCTGATCCATGGAAAGGGGTCCGGTAAAAGACTGGAAAGCCACGCAGACCTGCGCGATGGCGTAGCGTGGACGGCATGACGGAAGCCGGTCAACCCTCTACCCCGCCCCACCCCGCCCCCAGCCGCGTGCGCCGCGCGGTACTGGCGGGGGGCAGGGTGGTGATCTGGCTGGTGCTGCTGTGCATCACGCTGCCCGCCGTGCTGCTGCTGGTGCTGACGGTACGGCTTTCCGCAGGCCCGCTGGACATCACGCCCGCCGTCAGGCTGCTCATGCCCATTCCCGTGGCGCACGGGCTGAAACATGAGGATATTATCGGCGGCCTGTCGGCGGGGCATGTACGCATGGGCTGGAACGCGCTGCATGAAGGGCTGCGCGCACCGCTGGTGATATGGGTGGAGGACGTTGCCATCCGCCGCCGCAATGGCGAGATGGCGGACACGCTGCGACGCGGGCGCATCACCATTGACAGTCCGGCGCTGGCGCACGGGCGGGTGCGCATCCTGGAACTGTCGGCCTCGCACGGGCGGCTGCGTTTCGCGCGCAACCGGGAGGGCAAGTTCGGCCTCGATCTGGGGCCGGATACGCCCTACCCCTCGCTCAGGCCGCAGGAACCGCCGCCGGTGGATCTGGACGGGCTGCGCCAGGCGATCGTGTCCGACACGCATGTCACCTTTACCGACCGCAGGAGCGGGCGCACCTGGCGGCTGGGCGAGGCCGATGCCCGGCTGAAGATCGTAACCGATTCCGGCCAGAAGGGCATTACGGGTGATGTCCGGCTGGGGCTGGAGGGCAATGGCGAACGGCTGGTGCTGCATGGCACGGGCGAACATAGCGGCCCGCGACAGGTGGACTGGACCGTGGGGCTGGACCCGATCAGCCCCGCGGCCTTTGCGCCGGGACAGAAGGAAGTCGCCCCCCTGGACCTGCCGGTGGGGGGCAGCCTGCATGTATCTTTCCGTGATGGCGGGCGGGACATGCCCTTTCTCATGCCGCGTGATTTCAGCGTGCATCTGGAAGCAGGCAATGGCCAGGTCACCACGCGCAAGGCGGGGCAGTACCTGGTGGGGCAGGGCAGTGCCGACCTGGTGGGTGCGCTGGGCGCGGGACCGGCCACGGCGCCGCTGGATGGCCCGCTGCATGTAACGCTGAACAATTTCATGCTGCACCTGCGCGTGCCCGGCCACGCGGCGGATGACGATACGGGGCCGACGCTGGAGGCGAAGGCGGAACTCAAATCCACATCCGTATTCAACCCCAAGGCGGCGCAGGTGAACGTGGCGGCGCGTGCGCAGGCGCTGGATTTCGCATCGCTGGGGGATTTCTGGCCGCCGCGCGCCATGAAGGGCGCGCGGCGCTGGGTCACGCAGAACATCCCGCAGGGCCGCGTGCGCCAGTTCCAGATCAACATGGGGCTGGACAGCCATACGGGCTGGGGCGGGCTTGACCTGGTCTCGCTGGGCGGCACCATCGATGCCGATGACATGGAACTGCACTGGCTGCGCCCCATTGCACCCCTGCATGACATGGATGCCCATCTTACTTTCGATGGTCCGGACCAGATCATGATCCGCTTCGGCCATGCCTACCAGCTTGTAGATCTGGCGGACCGGCATGTGGATGCCACCGGTACCGGGCGGATCGAGGTCGGTCCCGGCTCCATGCTCATTACCGGCCTGAATCAAAAGGTGCAGGTGGGCGACATCAACACCACCCTGCTGGGCAATGCGCGCGATGTGCTGGCCCTTCTGGCCGAGCCACGGCTCAATGTGCTTTCGCGCCATCCCATGTCGTTTACCCACCCTGCCGGGCGGGCCAATGTGTCGCTGCACATTGCCCTGCCGCTTGATGCGCATGTGCGGCTGGACCAGATCGACCTGCGCAGCCATACCGACCTGGGTGGGGTGCATCTGGGCAATGTGGTGGTGGGCAGGCCGCTTGATAACGGCAATCTTGGCATCGACGCCACGACCAATGGCCTGCTGCTGCAGGGCACGGGCGTGCTGGCGGGCATTCCCTCCAGCGTGATCTACACCATGGATTTCCGCAGCGGGCCAATGGTCCATGCGGTGGAAAGCGCCAGCCTGCAGGGTCATGTAACCCCCGAAGGGGTGCGGCGCGCGGGCTTCGAGATGGGGGAACATTTCTCCGGCAATGCCCTGCTGAATGTGGATTACGACCGGTATGTGGGGGGCAGGGCGCAGGTTGATATCGACCTGGACCTGGACCGCGCGGCGCTGGCCATTCCCATCTGGTCCAAGAAGGTGGGGCAGGAGGCCAATGCCTCTGTCGAACTGCAACTGGACCACGGGCAGATCGCGGCGATCGAGAACATCCGTGCCGTGGGCCCGGACCTGCTGATCGATGGCCATGCCGAAACCGCGTCGGGCATGGCGCGCAGGCTGATCCTGCGCGGGTTCCGCGTCGGGCGGTCGGTGGGCAACGCCTCCGTCATGCTGCCCCAGCACGAAAGGGACCCCATCGGGGTCAATGTCGCGGCACAGGTGCTGGACCTCTCGCCGCTGGTCTCGTTCCAGACCGCGCCCGATCCCGCGGCCGCGGCCCGAGCGGCCGGCCATCAGGGCGGCAGCGGCTATCACATACCCGAAATGGCCACCGGCCGCGTCAGCAGCCCGCCCGGACGGCGGTGGGACCTGAATGTTGATGCCCAGACCCTGTATTACGGCCCGACCGACACGCTGACCAACGTGCACAGCCATCTGGAAACCAACGGCACGCGGCTGACGCGCGGCGTGCTGACGGTTGAAGGCCCGGTTGCCGCGACCGCCCACCTGACGCCGCAGGCCAGCAGCCGCGTGCTGGACGTGCATGTGGCAAGCCTGGGCGACCTGCTGCGGGATATGAAGGTGACCGACGAGATGCAGGGCGGCGTGACCGACATCAACGGCAGTTTTGATGACAGCACGCCGTCGGCCCCCTTTACGGGCAAGGTCACCATGGGGCCGTTCAAGCTGCGTAACGTGCCCGCCGTGGTCAGGCTGGCCAACAATGCCTCGATCTATGGCTGGCTGCGCGCGCCGCATGCGCCGGGCATGCAGATCGAGCAGCTTGCCGCCCCCGTCACGATGGATGAGGGCACGATCCACATTGCCGACGGGCTGGTCAGCAATGCCTCGCTGGGGGCAACCGTTTCAGGCGACGTGAACCTGGAGAAGAAGACGCTCAACCTGGATGGCACCATCATCCCCGCCTTTGCGGTCAATGCGGCACCGGGGCATCTGCCGGGCCTGCTGGGCTGGCTGTTCAGTCCCGAAAAGAATGGCGGCGTGGTATCGGCCACCTATCAGGTGACCGGGCCGATGGGCAACCCGGCGGTGCATGTGAACCCCTATGCCATGCTGCTGCCCGGCTTCCTGCGCAATGTCATGCACATCCATTAAAAGGCGTTTTTGCTGAAGCCGTGTGTGGAAAGCTTCGTGGCATGCCGCCTTTTTGAAAAAAGCGATATCCTGAAACTTTTTTATCAATGATCTGTCTGAATGGACAGATTACTTCGTAGCCGGTGCCGGGGGGCGGCCTTCCGTCGTGATACGGTCATGGCCGGGCAGGACGAACAGCACGGTCAGCAGCGAACAGGCGATGCACCCGGTCACGTACCAGTAGAACAGCCCCTCATGCCCGATCTGCTTGAACCACAGGGCCACATATTCCGCCGTGCCACCAAAGACCGATACGGTCAGCGCATAGGGCAGCGCCACCCCCAGCGCGCGCACGCGGGTGGGGAACAGTTCGGCCTTCACCACCGCATTGATGGATGTATAGCCCGAAATGCCCAGCAGTGCCGCCGTGACCAGCCCGAAGGCCGCGAGCGGGGAGTGTACGGTCGATAGTGCCTGCATGAGCGGCACCGTGCACAGGCACCCGATCACGCCAAAGGACAGCAGCAGCCGCCTGCGGCCCACCCGGTCGGACAGCGCGCCAAAGGCGGGCTGCACCAGTGCGAACACGGCCAGTGAGGCGGTGGAGACCAGTGTGGACTGCTCCTTACTCAGTCCCGCCGTGTTGACCAGGTATTTCTGCATGTAGATCGTGAACGTGTAGAACGCGACGGTGCCGCCCAGCGTCAGCCCGCACACCCCCAGTACCTCACGCGGGTGGTGCAGCAGCACGCGCAGGCCGCCATGGGCGTTTTTGTCGCGCGTGGCGGCACTGAACTGCTCGCTTTCCGCCATGCCACGGCGGAACCACAGGATGGACAGCGCCAGCAGCGCGCCAATGCCGAACGGCACCCGCCACCCCCATGCCCCGAGCTGGGCGGGGGAAAGCAGCACGAACTGCAGCACCAGCAGCACCACAAGGGCCAGCAGCTGCCCCATGACCAGTGTCACATACTGGAAGCTGGCATAGAACCCGCGCCGGGCCGGAGGGGCGATTTCGGACAGGTAGGTGGCACTCGCCCCGTATTCTCCCCCCAGGCTCAGCCCCTGCAGAAGGCGGGCGAACAGCAGCACGCTGGGGGCGGCAAGGCCGATGCGCCCATAGGTCGGGCAGACCGCGATGGCCAGCGAACCCGTGCACATGGCGATGATGGACAGGCTCAGCGCCGCCCGCCGCCCGTAACGGTCCGCCATGAGCCCCATGAGCCAGCCGCCCACCGGCCGCATGAGGAAGCCGATGGCAAACACCGCCGCACTGCGCAGCAGTTCCGTCGTTGCATTGCCGGGCGGGAAGAACGAACGGGCAAAATACATGGAAAATGCCGCGTAGACATACCAGTCGTAATATTCGATCAGATTTCCAGATGAGCCGGCAATAATGCTTCGTATTCTCTGCGCGGTCGTAAGGGCCCCGGTCCGGGGCTGGAAAACTGGCATGATGGCGGAAACCTATGGACGCGGATGGAGGACAGGGCGGAAAAAAAGGGCCGATCCTAATGGATCGTGGGGGGTGTGGCGGGCGTGCCGTCGTCGGGAATGACGGGGGTAAGGGCCTGCTCGTCATCCAGCCGGCCCGAAAGGGCCGCGGCAAGGCGGTCGGTATCCAGCGCGCCTTCCCACCGGGCCAGCACGATGGTGGCCACCGCGTTGCCGATGATGTTGGTCAGCGACCGGCATTCGGACATGAAGCGGTCAATGCCCAGGATCAGCCCCATCCCCGCCACCGGCACGTCGGGCACCACGGCCAGGGTCGCGGCAAGGGTGACGAACCCGGCCCCGGTCACGCCCGCAGCTCCCTTGGAACTGATCATGGCGACCAGGAGCAGGCTGACCTGCTGGCCCAGTCCCAGATGCACATCGGTCGCCTGCGCAATGAACAGGGCGGACAGCGCCATGTAGATGTTGGTGCCATCCAGGTTGAAGGAATAGCCCATGGGCACCACCAGCCCCACCACCGACGGCGCGCAGCCTGCGTTCTCCAGCCGGGTCATGAGGCTGGGCAGCGCTGATTCGGACGAACTGGTACCCAGCACGATCAGCAGTTCCTCACGCAGATAGGCCAGCAGCGGCAGGATGCGGAAACCGTTCCACCGCGCGACCGCGCCCAGTATGACCAGCACGAACACGGCGGCGGTGGCGTAGAATGTAAGCACCAGGAAGGCAAGGTTGAGCACCGCGCCCACGCCAAAGCGCCCGATGGTGAACGCCATGGCCCCCAGCGCCCCGATGGGGGCGGCATACATGACCAGCCTGACCACGCCGAACACCAGCTGGGTCAGCTGTCTGAGCAGCGCAAGGATGGCATGCCCCTTCGCCCCCATGTGCGACAGGCTGATGCTGAACAGGATGGCAACCAGCAACACCTGCAGGATGTCACCCGATACAAAGGCGCTGACCACCGTGTCGGGTATGATGTTGAGCAGGAAGTCACTGAAGGAATGCGCCTGCGCCCGTGCCGTGTAGGCGGCCACCGCATGGGCATCCAGCGTGGCGGGGCTGGCGTGGATATGCGCGCCGGGGCGCACGATGTTGGCCACCACCATGCCCACTACCAGCGCCAGTGACGAAAAGGTCAGGAAATACACCATGGCCCGGCCCGCAAGCCGGCCCGCCTGCCCCAGATTGCCAAGCCCTGCGACACCCGTCACCACGGTCAGGAAGATGACCGGCGGGATCACCATCTTGACCAGGCGGATGAACGCATCCCCCAGTGGTTTGAGGGAGACCGCCACATGGGGGCAGAAATGCCCCAGCGCCATCCCCGCCACCACCGCGATGACGACCTGCCCGTACAGGCTGCGGAAGATGGATCTGCCGGGCGCGGGCCGGGCCTGCGGTTGCTCGGGCATGATGGCGGACGTCCTCAACAACGGTTCATGTTCATGCGCCACGAACGGGCGCGGTAGGGGCATGCCGGGGCAGGCTGGCGGGCGGGTTGCCACGGGCGGATGAAAATCAGGCACGATGCCGGACGTTTCGGTTGGGCCATAACACGGTTGCCAGATATTCCAAAAAAACATGATGGGTTTACATCGGCGTCATTACAGGGCACGGACATGTTTTGTTCTTGCTTTGGGGAAAGAGTCCGCCATGTCCGATATGCCCGTGTCCCCCGCCATATGGATCGGCATGCTGTGTGCCGCCGTGTCCTGCCTGCTGGGGCTTGTGGTGCTGCGCCGCCTCTCCCTTATGGCGGGACAGGGGACGGATGCGGACCTGCTGGGCCGCCTGTGCGTGATGGTGGAGCGCGAGACCGCCGCCCGCGTGGCGGAAAACGAGGTCCAGCGCGCCCGCATGGCGGAAATCGAGCGCGCGCTGGCCACCCGTCTGGACCAGCGGCATCAGGAAATGACGGAAACCTTCAACCGCATCGCGCGCATGATGGGCCGCGACCTGTCCGAAATGCGCGTTGCCCAGTCCGAATCCCTGCGCGAGATGGCGGAAGAGGGCCGGCGGCAGAGCGATGCGCTGCGCGCCGCCGTGAATGAGCGCCTGCACCAGGCGGTGGAAAAGCAGATGCAGACCTCCTTCCAGCGCGTGCTGGAGCAGATCGGCGCCATGCAGAAGGCGATGGGAGAGGTCTCGGCCATGACCGCGCAGGTGGGCGATCTCAAGCGCCTGTTCGCCAACGTCAAGACCCGGGGCGGCTGGGGGGAGGCACAGCTGCGCAGCATACTGGACGACGTGCTGCCCGAAGGGGCGTACGAAACCAACCGCCGCCTGCGCGATGACAGCCGCGAGGTGGTGGAATTTGCCGTGCGCATGCCCGTGCGCGCCACGGTCCCGCCGGTGCTGGCCATTGATTCCAAATTCCCGACCGAGGCGTATGAGCGCCTGCTCCAGGCAGTGGAGGACTGCAACCCCGATGCCGAACGCGCCGCCCGCCGCGCGCTGGAAACCACCCTGCGTATCGAGGCGCGCAAGATCGCGACCAAATATATCGTCCCGCCCGTTACGGTGGAGTTCGCGGTGCTGTACCTGCCCACCGACGGGCTGTATGCCGAGGTGGCGCGGATTCCCGGCCTGCTGGATGAAATCGGGCGCACCTATCGCGTTATCGTGATGGGGCCGGGACTGATGCCCGCCATGCTGCGCACCATTCACCTGGGCTATGTTACCCTGGCGCTGGAGAAGCGTACCGATGACATCGCCCGCCTGCTTGGCGCAACCCGGCAGGAAATGCTGCGTATGGATGGCGTGCTGGAAAAACTGGCGCGCAATGCCTCTGCCATGTCCTCCTCCATTGACGAGGCGCGCAGGCGCACGGGCCTGGTGACCCGCAGGCTGCGTGAGCTTGATGTGGACAGCGAACCCGCATCCCCCCCGTCCGGGGGGGCGGCACAGGGGGAGATGGCGCCCGCATGGATGGAGGGCGGCTCCGACGGCACGCATGGCTGAACACTAATTTAATTGGCCGCATTCCGGCCCGCGCTGCATAAACGGAAGGATCATGACCGTCCCGCCCGAACCCAACCGCACCGAACCGGCATTCCCGTCCCCCGCGCGGGAGGACGCGCCGCGCATCCTTCTGGTGGAGGATGACAGCAAGATCGCGCAGGAAGTGATCGAGGAACTGGAAAGCCGCCACTATCATGTCCAGCATGAGGTATCGGGCGCGGCCGGGCTGGCCATGGGCCTGAACGCGCATTTCGATGTGATGATCGTGGATCGCATGCTGCCCGAACTGGATGGGCTGAGCCTGATCGAGACCCTGCGTGAGCGCCGGGTCCATGTGCCGGTGCTGGTGCTGTCGGCCCTGTCGGCGGTGGATGACCGGGTCAGCGGGCTGAAGGCGGGGGGCGATGACTACCTGACCAAGCCGTTCGCCATGGAGGAACTGGCCGCGCGCCTGGAAGCGCTTCTGCGCCGCCCCGACAATTCGCGGCATACCATGCTGCGCGCCGGCCCGCTGGAGATGGACCTGATCGAGCGCACCGTGATGCGCGAGGGGGTGCCGATCGAGCTGCTCCCGCGTGAGTTCCGGCTGCTGGAATACCTCATGCGCCGCCCCAACCAGGTGCTGACCCGCAACATGCTGCTCGAAGATGTGTGGAACTACCGCTTCATCCCCCAGACCAACCTGGTCGATGTGCATATCGGCAAGCTGCGCCGCAAGATTGATGAAAGCGGCAGGCCGCCCCTGATCCAGAGCATCCGGGGGGCCGGGTTCATGCTGCGTGTTTCGTAACGAGCTGTTTCGCACCGCCACGTTCCGCCTGACACTGGCGGTGGTGGCGGCCATGATCGGTTCGGCGGCGCTGCAGTTCTTTTTCGGTTACAGCCAGGCCAGCGTGTTCGAGGCCAAGCGCTCGGACATGCTGCTCCTGCGCGAGGCCAGCATCCTCCAGCGCGAATCCCCCGCAGTACTGGAACAGCAGGTGCGTGACCGCGCGACCGATGACCTGCGCGTGATCATGAACGTCACCACCCTGTTCGATGCCGGGCAGCACTATATTGTGGGCGACCTGCATACATGGCCCACGGGCCTGGTAGCGGATGGCCGCGTGCATGTGATCGGCCCGGAGGCCACGGGCGGCGGGTCATCGACCGTGCTGCGCATGGTGGCGCTGCGGGTATCGGGGGATCGTTATCTGGTACTGGGGCGCAGCCGGCACATGCGGACCGAACTGCGGCTCATGATGCGGCATTCCATGCTGGTCTCCATCGTGCCGACCGTGCTGTTCGCGCTGATTACCGGCATCATCCTCAGCCATCGCGCCCTGTCCCGCGTCAAGGAAATGCATGAGGCGATCGACCGCATCATGGAAGGCGACCTGCATGAGCGCCTGCCCGCGGGGCGGCAGAATGACGACCTCCAGCGGCTTGCCGCCAGCGTCAACCGCATGCTTGACCGCCTTGAGCAGCTGCTGGACGAGATACGCGACGTGGGCAACGACATCGCCCATGACCTGCGCACCCCGCTCACCCGCGTGCGGGCCCGCCTGGACCGCGCGCTCAGCGCCGGGCATTCGGCCGGGGCGCTGCGCAATGTCATTTCCCGCACGATCGATGACCTGGACCAGTCCTTCGCCATCATTACCGCACTCCTGCGCATAGGCGAGATCGAGAACGGGCGCAGGCGCGCAGGCTTCGGCATGGTGGACCTGGGCGCGCTCATGGCCGATATCGTGGATCTGTACGAACCCATAGCCGAGACCAAGGGCATTACGCTTTCCTGCGTGGCGGCGGACGCGGCAATACAGGTGCAGGGTGACCGTGACCTGCTGATCGAGGTGCTGGCCAACCTGGTGGACAATGCCATCAAGTTCACCCCCGCGGGCGGCCGCGTGGCCATTCGCGCGCGCATGGACGAACATTGCGCGGTCATGCAGATCAGTGACACGGGAATCGGTATTCCGGAGGCGGAACGCAAGGCCGTGACCGGGCGTTTCTACCGTTCGGACAAGAGCCGCCACATTCCCGGCAGCGGGCTGGGGCTGAGCCTTGTCTCCGCCATCGTGGCGCTGCATCACGCGCGGCTCGACATCACGCCCACCCGGTTGCATGACAGCCTGCCGGGGGTCACGATGAGCATCGTCTTCCCCCCGCCGGGCGTGGTGCAGCCCGTAAACTAAATAGAAATTTCATTTGCCACCCGCCGTCCCCCGATTAACACCTGAAGGACAGACGGGGAGACGAGATATGCAAGAAGACAACCTGTCCCGGCCCGGACCCGCGCGTGGCGCGGGGCATGGTACGGGCGGCCAGCCGGCAGGGCGGGGGGGAACCGCCCGCGCATGAATGGTATCGTCGTTACCGCGCTCAAGCGGCCCTACACCTTCGTTGTCCTGTCCATCCTTATTGTCGTGTTCGGTGTCCGGGGGCTGCTGCGCACGCCAACTGACGTCTTTCCCAGCATCAACATCCCCGTCGTCGCGATCTGCTGGACCTATACCGGCCTTATGCCCGAGGACATGTCCGGCCGCGTGGTCTACTATTACGAACGCGCGCTGACCGCCACGGTCAACAATATCGAACATATCGAAAGCCAGTCCTATTACGGGCGTGGCATCGTCAAGGTGTTCTTCCAGCCCGGCACCGATACCGCCGTGGCGCAGACGCAGATCACCGCCGTCTCCCAGACCGTCATCAAGCAGATGCCCGCGGGCATGACCCCGCCGCTGGTGCTGACCTACAATGCCTCCTCCGTGCCGGTGCTGACATTGCAGGTCTCCTCCGATTCCATGACGGCGTCGCAGATCTATGACATGTCCTCCAACCTGATCCGCCCCGGTCTGGTGTCGGTCGCGGGGGCTGCCATCCCCAATCCTTATGGCGGACAACCGGGCAACATTATGGTCGATCTGGACCAGAGCAAGCTGCTTGCCCATGGTCTGTCGGCCACCGATATCGGGAATGCGCTGGGCAAGCAGAACATCGTGCTGCCCGCGGGGGACCAGCAGATCGGCGCGTTCGACTGGATGGTCCAGACCAATGCCTCCCCCGAGGAGATAGATAGCTTCAACAACATGCCCATCAAGCAGGAAGGCAATTCCGTCGTCTATCTGCGTGACGTGGCATGGGTGCATGCCGGTGGGCCGCCACAGACCAACATGGTGCTGGTCAAGGGCCACCAGGCCGTGCTGATCGTGATCATGAAAAGCGGCGATGCCTCTACCCTTGCGGTGGTCAGCGGGATCAAGGCGCTGCTGCCCTCGATTGTCCGTACCCTGCCGCCGGGGGTGGACATTACCGTGCTGGGGGATGCCTCCACCTTCGTCAAGGAAGCGGTGCGCGACGTGGTGCAGGAAATGGGCACCGCAGCCCTGCTGACCAGTCTGGTGGTGCTGCTGTTCCTGGGGTCCTGGCGCTCGACCGTCATCATCGCCACCTCCATCCCGCTGGCCATGCTCTGCTCGGTCATCGGGCTGGGGGCGGCGGGCCAGACCATCAACATCATGACACTGGGCGGGCTGGCGCTTGCCGTGGGCATCCTGGTGGATGACGCCACCGTCATGATCGAGAACATCGATGCCCATCTGGAAATGGAAAAGGATCTGGAGACGGCCATCATCGACGCCGCCAACCAGATCGTCATTCCCACCTTCGTCTCCACCCTGTGCATCTGTATCGTGTGGATGCCGCTGTTCCAGCTGACCGGGGTTGCGGGCTGGCTGTTCATGCCGATGGCGGAAGCCATCATCTTCGCCATGATCGCCTCCTTCATCCTGTCGCGCACGCTGGTGCCGACCATGGCCAAATACATGCTGGCGGCACAGGTGGAAGCCCACGCCCGGGCCAGGGCGGAGGGCGGCCATCACGAACCGGGCAACATCTTCAGCCGCTTCCAGCTGGGATTCGAACGCAGGTTCCAGTCCTTCCGCACCCGCTATCAGGGGCTGCTGGCCCATCTGATCAGCATCCGCGCGCGCTTCGTGCCGATATTCGGGCTGGGGGCGTTCGCGTCGCTTTCGCTGCTGCTCTTTGCCGGGCAGGACTTCTTCCCCGAGATCAATTCCAATGCGCTCGCCATCCACATGCGCGCGCCCATGGGCACCAAGATCGCGGAAGCGGGCAAGATCGCCATGCTGGTCAATGCCGAGATCGAACGCCTGCTGCCGGGGCAGGTGGAAGGGATCGTCAACAATTGCGGCCTGCCGTTCAGCCCGCTCAACCAGGCCTTCATTCCCACGCCCACCGTGGGCGCGCAGGACTGTGACCTGACCGTGACGCTGAAGGACGAGGAGGCGCCGGTTGCCAAATTCCGCACCATCCTGCGCAAGGGGCTGGCGGAGAAATTCCCCGGCACGGACATCACCTTCATGCCGGCCGACCTGACGGCCAAGATCCTGAACTTCGGCCTGCCCGCGCCGCTTGACGTGCAGGTGTCGGGGCGCAACCTGTACGCCAATTTCGATTTTGCCGAGAAACTGGCCGAAAGGCTGCGCCATGTGACCGGCCTTGCCGATGTCACGGTGCAGGAACCGCTCAATACCCCCACGCTGCGCGTCAACGCCCGGCGTACCTATGCGCTGGGCACCGGCCTGACCGAGTCGGACGTGGCCAACAACGCGCTGGCCGTGCTGTCGGGCAGCGGGCAGGTGGCGCCCACCTACTGGCTGGACCCCAAGACCGGGGTTTCCCATCTGGTCGATATCCAGACGCCGCTGCAGTTCCTGCAGACCATGAACGACCTTGAGACCATTCCCATCGACAAGGGGGATGGCAACCCGTCCGACAAGGCGCCGCAGATTCTGGGTGGCCTGTCCCAGATCGTGCAGACCGGCACGCCGGGTGAGGTCTCGCACTACAACATCATGCCGGTGTTCAACATCTATGCCTCGAACGAGGGGCTGGACCTGGGCGCGGTCTCGCGCGAGGTGACGCGCGTGGTGGATGAAGCGCGCAAGGAACTGCCGGCGGGTTCCAGCCTGTCGGTCATGGGGCAGGCCTCGACCATGAATGGTGCCTATGTGCAGCTGATTGGCGGGCTCGCGATGTCCATCCTGCTGGTGTACCTGATCATCGTGGTCAACTTCCAGTCATGGATGGACCCGTTCATCATCATCACCGCCCTGCCCGGGGCGCTGGCCGGCATCGCGTGGAGCCTGTTCCTGACGCACACGGCGCTTTCGGTTCCGGCGCTGACGGGGGCGATCATGTGCATGGGCACGGCCACGGCCAATTCCATCCTGGTCGTCTCCTTCGCGCGGGAAAGGATGGATGTGCATGGCGATGCGCTCCGTGCCGCGATCGAGGCGGGTTACGAGCGTATCCGCCCCGTGCTGATGACGGCTTCGGCCATGATCATCGGCATGCTGCCCATGTCGCTGAGCAATTCACAGAACGCGCCGCTGGGCCGGGCCGTGATGGGGGGACTGCTGGTGGCCACCTGCGCCACGCTGCTGTTCGTACCCTGCGTCTTTGCCCTGATCCATTCCAGAAAATCCAAGAAGGCCGCCGCCACCGGCGCAGGAGAGCACGCATGACCGCCACAGGGGAAAACCAGACGCCACGCATGTCCGGGCGTGGGCGGCTGTACGTCACCGTGGGGGGGATCGTGCTGGCCGTGATCGTGGCCGGGGGCATTATCGAGCGCCGCGTGCATGTTGCCCACCTGCGCGCCGTGGCACAGGATGCGGCCATACCGCGCGTGCAGGTCATCCTGCCCCAGCAGGGACCGAAAACCCGCACGCTCGACCTGCCGGGCAATATCTCGGCCTGGTACCAGGCCCCCATCTATGCGCAGGTCTCGGGCTATGTGCAGATGTGGTACAAGGATATTGGCGCCAAGGTGAAGGCGGGCGAGATCCTGGCCACCATCGACACGCCGGGGCTGGATGCGCAGTACGCGGCCTCCAAGGCCAATTTTGACGTGGCGATGGCCCGTTACCGCCTGGCGGAGATCACGGCCAAGCGCTGGCGGGCGCTACAGGGCACGCAGGCGGTCTCGCAGCAGGAAGTGGACGTGCAGGTTGCCAATGCCGAAGCCCAGCAGGCCGAGGTGGAGGCCGCCCGGCACGAGGCTTCCCGTTACGCGGCGCTGATCGGCTTCAAGCAGCTTGTCGCCCCGTTTGATGGCGTGGTCACCTCGCGCCTGGCCGATGTGGGGGATTACGTGAATGCGGGGGGCGGGGATGTGTCCTCCCGCGGGACGGCGACGGAACTGTTCTCGGTGGCGGATGTGCACCGCATGCGCGTGTTCGTGTCCGTGCCGCAGGATTATGCCGATATCATAAGCCCCAAGCTGGAAGGCGACGTGTCCGTGCCCCAGTATCCGGGCCGGGTGTTCAAGGCCAAGTTCCTAGCGACCGCCAGGGCGTTCAATGCGGGTACCCGTACTGTCACGACGGAACTGGTGGTGGATAACGACAAGCGGGAACTGTGGCCCGATTCCTATGCCAATGTACACTTTGTCGCACCCGGTGACCCCGATATCCTGATAGTGCCTGAAGGCGCGCTGGTATTCCGCGCGCAGGGCATGCAGGTGGCGGTTGTGGATGCGGATGACCGCATCCGGCTGCGCAACGTAACGGTAGGGACCAATCTGGGGACGAATGTGCAGATTCTGGCGGGTATCGGACCAAAGGACCGGATCGTGAACAACCCTTCGGCGGGGTTGCTGGAAGGCCAGAAGGTCTATCTGGTCGGTGCGACACAGGGGTATAACGACGCGGCGGCCACGGCATCACGTGGGGCGGTTGACAGGGGTGACGACGTGCGCGCCATGCCGGCGGGCGACGGCAGTGCGGGCGATGCGGGGGTGCGTCAATGAATGCAGTGCCGCGCGGGTGTACGCGCCCGGCCCTGTCACGCCGCATGCTCTCGCTGGCCGGTTGCGCGGCCATTGCCGGGATGCTGGGCGGGTGCGTGGATCTGGCGCCCAGATACAGGCATGCCCATTATCTCCTGCCCGATAACTGGAAGGGCGATGGCGTGGTGCAGTACGGCACCCCGCAGGATGGCGCATCGCGCGGGGACTGGTGGAAGGTGTTCAGGGACCCCACCCTTGATGAACTGGAGGAACGCGCCAGCCACCTGAACCCCAACCTGCAGGCGGATGCGGAAGCCTTTACCCAGGCGCGTGACATCGTGGCCGAGGCACAGGCCAACCTCTACCCCCAGATCACGGGTGGGGCCGGCGCATCGGAAAATCAGGCATCGACCCACAGGCTGTGGCGTGGCGCGGGGTCGCAGGGGCCGATCTACATGTCATCCGAGCAGTACAGCGCCACCGCGCGCTGGGAGCCGGATTTCTGGTCGGCCATCCGTAACCGCAGGCGCATGCAGCAGCGCCTGGCACAGGCGGCGGCGGCCGATTTTGCCGTGGCAAGGCTGAGCATCCAGTCCGAACTGGCCAATGACTACATGCAGCTGCGCGGCATGGACGCGCAGCACGCGGTCTATCGCGACTCGATCCGTTACTACCAGACCGCCGTGCAGATCACCCACATGCGCCAGGCGGGCGCCATTGCCGCGGGCATCGATGTATCCCGCGCGCAGACGCAGCTGTCCTCCACCCAGGCGGCGGATACCGACCTGCAGGCCCATCGCTCGGTGATGGAGCATGCCATTGCCATCCTGGTCAACGTGTCGCCATCGCTCTTCCATATCGCGCCCCGTGCGCAGATCAGCTTCCCCAAGGTGCCCATGCCCGTGGGCATCCCCGCCACCCTGCTGGAACGCAGGCCCGACATTGCCAGTGCCGAGCGGCACATGGCGGCGGCCAACCGGGCGATCGGCGTCTCGCGCGCGGCGTTCTACCCGCATGTAACCTTCAGCGCCACGGCCGGTTTCATGGATAACGGCTTCACGCTCGATAAATTCGCCAACGGCATGTACAATTACGCCGCCCAGGCCGTGCTGCCGCTGTTCCAGGGCGGGCTGCGCCGGGCGGAAGTCCAGCGCAACTGGTCCCAGTACCGGCAGGCGGAGGACCAGTACCGCGCCACCGTGCTCGATGCCTTCAAGGACGTGGAGGACGGGCTGAGCCTGACGCATGACCTGGATGTGGAGGCAGGCCAGCAGGCCGAGGCGGTGCAGGCCTCCATGCGCACCCAGAACATGACTATGCAGCTTTATACGGGTGGCCTGACCAACTATCTTGATGTTGTGGTGGCGCAGGTGGCCGCACTGCAGGCGCGTATTGCCGAAGTGCAGGTCGAAACCCGCTACATGCAGGCGCAGGTGGAGCTTATCCGCGCGCTGGGTGGCGGATGGACCACGGCGGAACTGCCCGACAACAAGGCGCTCAGGCCCTTTGGCATCGCGCAGTACACCCACATGCGCATGCCGAAATCGGTCAATGGCGTGAACGTGGATAACGGACCCGAATCCTTTGACCTGTCCGGCAGGGGATTTCATGACAGGGACTTGACAGCACCCGCCAAATAGCGGTAGGTGCGCGCCTCTTATCGGAACGCGGGAGGTCGCCCCCGGCCCCAGCCGGGCACAGGGGGTGGCCACCAGAACCGCGGTCCGGGTGAAACAGTCAGGAGCCCCGGATATGGCCAAAAAAATCGTTGGCTACATCAAGCTGCAAATCCCCGCCGGCAAGGCGAATCCGTCCCCGCCGGTTGGTCCGGCACTGGGTCAGCGCGGCCTGAACATCATGCAGTTCTGCAAGGAGTTCAACGCAAAGACGCAGGGTCTCGAACCCGGTATGCCGATTCCCGTCGTCATTACCGCCTATGCCGACCGTACGTTCAGCTTCATTACCAAGACCCCGCCCAACACCTACTTCCTGATGAAGGCGGCCAAGATCTCCAAGGGCAGCTCCACCGTGGGCAAGTCCGCGACCGTGGGCAAGGTCACGATGTCGCAGCTGCGCGAGATCGCGGAGACGAAGCAGAAAGACATGAACGCCAACGATATCGAAGGTGCCGTGCGCATGCTGGCGGGTTCCGCCCGCTCCATGGGCCTTGATGTGGTGGAGGGCTGATTACGATGGCAAAGAACAAGCGTCTGACCGCAGCCCGCGCCGCAGTCGATTCCGCGAAGCAGTACGGCCTTGACGAGGCGATCGCCCTGGTCAAGGGCAACGCCAAGGCGAAGTTCGACGAGACCGTCGAGATTTCCATGAACCTTGGCATCGACCCGCGTCACGCCGACCAGATGGTCCGTGGCCTGCTGTCCCTGCCCAACGGCACGGGCAAGACCCTGCGCGTTGGCGTGTTTGCCCGTGGCCCCAAGGCCGAGGAAGCAAAGGCCGCCGGTGCCGATGTGGTTGGTGCCGAAGACCTGGCCGAGAAGGTGCAGGCGGGCGAGATCGAGTTTGACCGCTGCATCGCGACCCCGGACATGATGGCCCTGGTCGGCCGTCTGGGCAAGATCCTCGGCCCGCGCGGGCTGATGCCCAACCCCAAGCTGGGCACCGTGACCATGGACGTGAAGGGCGCGGTCTCCGCCGCCAAGTCCGGCCAGGTCGAATACCGTGCCGAGAAGGCCGGTATCGTGCATGCCGGCGTGGGCAAGGCCTCGTTCGACGAAGGCAAGCTGGCCGAGAACATCCGCGCGTTCGTGGATGCGGTGCAGAAGGCCCGCCCCACGGGTGCGAAGGGCACGTATGTCAAGAAGATCGCCCTGTCCTCCACCATGGGGCCGGGTATTACGGTTGATGTCTCCGCCTTCACCGCGGCCTGACGTTAACTGGAGAATGACCTCTTCCCGATAGGGAAGGGGGACAGGAGATGGCGGCATGCCGCCATTTTCCGAACCTGTCCATGACCGGATGTGGCGCAAGCCTTGAATGCCCGCAGGGCAGCAGCCGGAAGACGGGGATTGCCGGATCGGGGCGAAAGCCCACACTGGTTGTTCCGTTTGAAAGGACAGGCGAACCGGGACAGGGCCGGCTTGCCGGAATGTCCCTAGGGTAAACCCTACCTGCCGGTTTTTTGCTGGCAGGTGATGATGGAGACGGGATTTGGACCGTACGGAGAAGCGGGAGTTTGTTGCCTCCCTCGCAGCCGTGTTCGCGAAGACGTCCATGGTCATTGTCACCCGTAATGACGGGCTGAGCGTGGCTGATGTGACGGACCTTCGGCGTCGCGTGCGTGCGGCTGGAGCGACACACAAGGTCGCGAAGAACCGGCTGGCCTCTCTCGCCCTGGCAGGGACCCAGTTCGAAGGCATCAAGCCGCTGCTGAAGGGGCCGACCGCGTTGTCGTGGGCGGATGAACCCGTGGCCGTGGCGAAGGTGCTGGTCGAGTTCGCCAAAACCAATGAAAAGCTTGTTCTGCTCGGTGGATCGCTTGGTGCCCAGACGCTTGACGTCAACAGCATCAAGGCTCTGGCCGAGCTGCCGTCCCTGGACGTTCTGCGTGCGCAGCTGGTGGGGCTTATCTCCACGCCGGCAACGCGCATCGCGGGCGTTCTCCAGGCGCCGGCCGGACAGCTTGCACGGGTTTTTGGTGCCTATGCCAAGACGGGCGAAGCCGCCTGAGACCCATGCCCGGCCCGCCGGGCTATCAACAAAACGGCATTTTCCTGAAAAAACGGGATTGTGCTGTGCCAACCAGTGTATAGATTAGGAAGACCGAATTATGGCCGATCTGAACAAGATTGTTGAAGACCTGTCCGCCCTGACCGTTCTGGAAGCCGCCGAGCTGTCCAAGCTGCTGGAAGAGAAGTGGGGCGTTTCCGCCGCCGCTCCGGTTGCCGTTGCTGCCGCTGCTCCGGGTGCCGCTGCGGCTCCGGCTGAAGAAAAGACCGAGTTCGACGTCGTGCTGGCAAAGGCCGGCGACAAGAAGATCAACGTGATCAAGGAAATCCGTGCGATCACCGGTCTGGGCCTGAAGGAAGCCAAGGATCTGGTCGAGGGTGCGCCCAAGACCATCAAGGAAGGCGCCAGCAAGGATGAAGCCGAGAAGATCAAGAAGACCCTTGAAGACAACGGTGCTTCTGTCGAAATCAAATAAGTTGGCCTTTCGGGATGTGCCAGTGATGGTATGCCCGGGCTGAGTTATTCAGGTGAGGGTGGAAACCATCTGGTTTCCGCCCCCTTGGCCGTTACAGGCGCCCTGGCCGCAAGGCTTCGGGCGCCTTTGGTGGTAGATAGGGTTGGCCCGGACGGCAGTCGGGGCCGGCCCGCCAAGGATTTTCAAGGGCCGCGCAGTCCGTGTGACATTCGTGTCGCAACCGTGCGGGCCTGTGTGGATGGGGGCTGGATAGGCGATGAACGCGATTACGAAATCGTTCACGGGACGCAAACGCATCCGCAAGAGCTTCGGGCATATACCCGAGGTCGCTCCGATGCCCAATCTGATCGACGTGCAGCGGGCTAGCTACGAGACGTTCCTTCAGATGAATGTGGCGCCCGACAGCCGGACGCCGACGGGCCTGCAGGAAGTTTTCCGTTCCGTCTTTCCGATCAATGACTTCGCCGGGCGCGGGCGTCTGGAATTCGTCAGCTACGAGCTGGAAGAGCCGAAATACGACGTCGAGGAATGCATCCAGCGCGGGCTGACCTTCGCCGCCCCGCTGAAGGTGATCCTGCGCCTGATCGTATGGGATGTGGATGAGGATACCGGGTCACGCTCGATCCGCGATATCAAGGAGCAGCCGGTCTATATGGGCGACATGCCGCTCATGACCGATAACGGCACCTTCATCATCAACGGGACCGAGCGTGTCATCGTCAGCCAGATGCACCGCAGCCCCGGCGTGTTCTTCGACCATGACAAGGGCAAGACCCATTCCTCGGGCAAGTTCCTGTTCGCCGCGCGTGTCATTCCCTATCGCGGGTCCTGGCTCGACTTCGAATTCGACAGCAAGGACCTGATCTACGTCCGCATCGACCGCAAGCGCAAGCTGCCGGTTACCACGCTGCTGTACGCGCTGGAAGGTGCCGCGTCCGAAGCTGCCCGCGCCGCCAAGGCCGCCGAGGGCGGGGATGTGGAATCCATGGAGATCCGGGGCATGGACCCCGATGAGATCCTTGGCTACTTCTATGGCAAGGTCGAGTTCACCAAGACCGAGAAGGGCTGGGCCCGTCGTTTCGACGCGGAAGCCTTCCGTGGCCAGAAGCTGCTCGAGCCGCTGATCGATGCCCAGACGGGTGAGGAAGTCGCCCCCGCCGACGCGAAGCTGACCGCCCGCATGGTGCGCAAGATCGCCGAGACCACCAAGGAAGTGCTGGTTGGCCCCGCCGGTCTGATCGGCCGCTTCATTGCCCAGGACATGGTCAACGAGCATACGGGCGAGATCTATGCCGAAGCCGGTGAGGAACTGACCGAGCAGAAGCTTGAGGAACTGGAAGGCGAGGGCCTGACCACGCTGACCACCCTTGCCATCGATGCGGCAAACGGCCCGTGGATCCGCAACACGCTGGCGGTGGACAAGAACGCCGCGCGTGAGGAAGCGCTGACCGACATCTACCGTGTCATGCGCCCCGGTGAGCCGCCGACGCCCGAGACGGCGGAAGCGATGTTCTCCGGCCTGTTCTTCGATCCCGACCGTTATGACCTGTCCGCCGTGGGCCGCGTGAAGATGAACATGCGCCTGGGCGTGGACGTGCCGGATACCGTGCGCGTGCTGCGCAAGGAAGACATCCTGCGCACCGTCAAGATCATGTGCGAACTGAAGGACGGTCGCGGCGCGATTGACGATATCGACAACCTTGGCAACCGTCGTGTCCGCTCCGTTGGCGAACTGATGGAAAACCAGTATCGCGTTGGCCTGCTGCGCATGGAGCGCGCCATTCGCGAGCGCATGGGTTCGGTCGATATCGACACGGTCATGCCGCATGACCTGATCAACGCCAAGCCGGCGGCGGCTGCCGTGCGGGAGTTCTTCGGTTCCTCCCAGCTCAGCCAGTTCATGGACCAGACCAACCCGCTGTCCGAAGTCACGCACAAGCGCCGTCTTTCGGCACTTGGCCCGGGGGGGCTGACGCGTGAGCGCGCGGGCTTCGAGGTCCGTGACGTGCATCCGACCCATTACGGCCGCATCTGCCCGATCGAGACGCCGGAAGGCCCGAACATCGGTCTGATCAACTCGCTGGCCACCTATGCCAAGGTCAACAAATACGGCTTTATCGAAACGCCGTACCGTATGGTGCACGATGGCGTGCTGCAGGATGGCTGGAAATATCTTTCCGCCATGGAAGAGGAAAAGCTGGTCGTCGCCCAGGCGGACGCGAAACAGGATGCCCAGGGTCACCTGACGGACGATCTGGTTTCGGTGCGTCGTGGCGGTGACTTCCGCCAGGTGCCCCCGACCGATGTCACGGCCTGTGACGTCTCGCCCAAGCAGCTTGTTTCCGTTGCGGCAGCGCTCATCCCGTTCCTGGAAAACGATGACGCCAACCGCGCGCTGATGGGGTCGAACATGCAGCGCCAGGCCGTGCCGCTGGTGCGTTCCGACGCGCCGCTGGTCGGCACCGGCATGGAAGCGGCCGTGGCGCATGACTCGGGTGCCGCCATCGTTGCCCGCCGTGATGGCGTGGTGGACCAGATCGACGGTGCGCGCATCGTGGTTCGTGCAACGGATGCCGGTGGTGCGACGCAGGGTGTCGATATCTACCGCCTGCGCAAGTACATGCGCTCCAACCAGTCCACCTGCATCAACCAGCGCCCGCTTGTGCGCGTGGGGGATGAAGTGCGCGCGGGTGAGATCATTGCCGATGGCCCGTCCACCGAACTGGGTGAACTGGCGCTGGGCCGGAACGTGCTGGTCGCGTTCATGCCGTGGAATGGCTACAACTTCGAAGACTCGATCCTGATTTCCGAGCGCATCGCGCGTGATGACGTGTTCACCTCGATCCATATCGAGGAGTTCGAGGTCATGGCCCGTGACACCAAGCTGGGCCAGGAAGAAATCACCCGTGACATCCCCAATGTCGGTGAGGAAGCGCTGCGCAACCTTGACGAAGCGGGTATCGTCTATGTGGGCGCCGAGGTGAATCCTGGCGACATCCTGATCGGCAAGGTCACGCCAAAGGGCGAAAGCCCGATGACGCCGGAAGAAAAGCTGCTGCGCGCCATCTTTGGCGAAAAGGCATCCGATGTCCGTGACACCTCGCTCAAGCTGCCGCCGGGCACGACGGGCACCATCGTGGACGTGCGCGTGTTCTCCCGCCGTGGCGTGGACAAGGACGAGCGCGCGATGGCCATCGAGCGCGCCGAGATCGAACGCCTGGCAAAGGACCGTGATGACGAACGCGCCATTCAGGAGCGTTCCTTCTACAACCGTCTGCGCGAACACCTGATCGGGCAGACGGCGGGTGCGGGCTTCAAGGGCATCCGTTCGGGCACCGAGATCACGGACGAGGTCCTGTCCGAGCACCCGCGTGGCGCATGGCGCAACATCACCGTGGCCTCTGACGAGGTCATGGCGGAACTGGAAACGCTGCGTCGTGAATTCGATGCCGCCGTCTCCAAGATCCAGGCACGTTTCGACAACAAGGTCGAGAAACTGCAGCGTGGTGATGAACTGCCGCCTGGCGTGATGAAGATGGTCAAGGTCTTCGTCGCGGTGAAGCGCAAGCTGCAGCCGGGTGACAAGATGGCCGGCCGCCATGGCAACAAGGGTGTCGTCTCCCGCGTGGTGCCTGTCGAGGACATGCCCTTCCTTGAGGATGGCACGTCGGTTGACATCGTGCTGAACCCGCTGGGCGTGCCGTCGCGCATGAACGTGGGGCAGATCCTTGAGACGCATCTGGGCTGGGCCTGCGCCAATATCGGCCGTCAGGTCGCGCAGCTGGCCGATGAGTACCAGCGCCATGGCGAGAAGCGGCAGGAACTGCTGGATGAACTGAAGTCGGTCTATGGCGACAAGGTTTATGAGGAGCAGATCGGTGATATGACCGACGCGCAGCTGCTGGAGCTGTGTGGCAACCTGCGCAAGGGCGTGCCGATCGCGACCCCGGTGTTCGATGGCGCGTCCATCCCCGATATCGAGGCGATGCTGACCAAGGCGGGTGTGGACAAGTCCGGCCAGTCGCAGCTGATCGACGGGCGCACGGGCGAGCCGTTCGAGCGCAAGACCACGGTGGGCTACATCTACATGCTCAAGCTGCACCATCTTGTTGATGACAAGATCCATGCACGCTCCATCGGCCCCTATTCGCTCGTGACCCAGCAGCCGCTGGGCGGCAAGGCGCAGTTCGGTGGCCAGCGCTTTGGTGAGATGGAAGTGTGGGCGCTGGAAGCCTATGGCGCGGCCTACACGCTGCAGGAAATGCTGACGGTCAAGTCGGACGACGTATCGGGCCGTACCAAGGTATACGAGGCCATCGTGCGTGAGCAGGATGACTTCGAAGCCGGCATTCCGGAAAGCTTCAACGTGCTGATCAAGGAACTGAAGTCCCTTGGCCTGAATGTTGACCTGGAACAGAGCGGTTCCTGATCCGGGCCTTATGGTACACGGCGGTCCACATATTTTTCTTTCAGGAGTGGAGGCAGGTGCGGCGCCTGCTTCCGCTTCATTCCCTCAGGGGGTTTGCGGCGCATGAATGAACTCATGAAGATCCTTGGCCAGGGCGGCCAGGCCATGACCTTCGACCAGATCAAGATCCAGCTGGCTTCGGCCGAGCAGATCCGCTCATGGTCGTATGGCGAGATCAAGAAGCCCGAGACCATCAACTACCGGACCTTCAAGCCGGAGCGTGATGGCCTGTTCTGTGCACGGATATTCGGTCCGATCAAGGATTACGAATGCCTGTGCGGCAAGTACAAGCGGATGAAATTCCGTGGCATCATCTGCGAAAAATGCGGTGTGGAAGTCACGCTGGCGAAGGTCCGCCGCGAGCGCATGGGCCATATCGAGCTTGCCAGTCCCGTAGCCCATATCTGGTTCCTCAAGTCGCTGCCCAGCCGTATCGGCCTGATGGTCGACATGACGCTGAAGGATCTGGAAAAGATCCTGTATTTCGAGAGCTATGTGGTTCTGGAGCCCGGCACGTCGCCGCTCAAGCAGTACAGCCTGCTGACCGAAGACCAGTATCTTGATGTCATGGACGAGCATGGCGACGAGGGGATCGAGGTCGGGATCGGTGCCGAAGCGATCAAGAAGATCCTTGAACGCATCGACTGCCGTCAGGAAAAGGAAGAACTGCGTCAGGAGCTGAAGGAAACCACATCCGAAGCCAAGCGCAAGAAGCTGGTCAAGCGGCTGAAGCTGGTCGAGGCCTTTGCCGACAGTGATTCCCGTCCGGAATGGATGATCCTGGAACTGGTGCCGGTCATCCCGCCCGAGCTGCGCCCGCTGGTGCCGCTTGATGGCGGCCGCTTCGCCACGTCCGACCTGAACGACCTGTACCGCCGTGTCATCAACCGTAACAACCGCCTCAAGCGGCTGATCGAACTGCGCGCGCCGGACATCATTGTCCGTAACGAAAAGCGCATGCTGCAGGAATCGGTTGATGCGCTGTTCGATAATGGCCGCCGTGGCCGCGCCATCACGGGGGCGAACAAGCGCCCGCTGAAGTCGCTGTCGGACATGCTGAAGGGCAAGCAGGGCCGCTTCCGCCAGAACCTGCTGGGCAAGCGCGTCGACTATTCCGGCCGTTCGGTCATCGTGGTCGGCCCGGAACTGAAGCTGCACCAGTGCGGCCTGCCCAAGAAGATGGCGCTGGAACTGTTCAAGCCGTTCATCTATTCCAAGCTGGAAAAATACGGTCACGCCACCACCATCAAGGCGGCCAAGCGCATGGTGGAAAAGGAACGTCCCGAAGTGTGGGATATCCTTGAAGAGGTGATCCGTGAGCATCCCGTCATGCTCAACCGTGCGCCGACGCTGCACCGTCTGGGCATCCAGGCGTTCGAGCCGGTACTGATCGAAGGCAAGGCCATCCAGCTGCACCCGCTGGTCTGCACCGCGTTCAACGCGGACTTCGATGGGGACCAGATGGCCGTGCATGTGCCGCTGAGCCTTGAGGCCCAGCTGGAAGCGCGCGTGCTGATGATGTCGACCAACAACATCCTCAGCCCCGCCAACGGCAAGCCCATCATCGTGCCGTCACAGGATATCGTGCTGGGGCTGTACTATCTCAGCCTCGAGACGCCGGAATTCCGCGCGACACCGGACCAGAACAGCTACGATGACAAGGGTCATCTGACGGTTGCGGGCGCGCCGTCCTTCTCCAGCGTGGGGGAAGTGGAATACGCGCTCAGCACCGGCGCGGTGAAGCTGCATGACAAGATCCGCGCCCGGATCGAGACGCTTGACGCTGACGGCAAGCCGGCGCGTACGACGGTGGTCACGACGCCGGGCCGCATGCTGGTTGCCCAGATCCTGCCCCGTCATGCGGCGCTGCCGTTCTCGCTGATCAACCGGCAACTGACCAAGAAGATCGTCTCCGACGTGATCGACGCGGTCTACCGTCACTGCGGCCAGAAGGAATGCGTGATCTTCTGTGACCGCCTGATGGGCCTTGGTTTCCGCCATGCGGCGAAGTCGGGCATTTCCTTCGGCAAGGACGACATGATCGTCCCGGCCGAGAAGAAGGAACTGGTTGACCGCACCGCCGCGGAAGTGAAGGAGTTCGAGCAGCAGTACCAGGACGGCCTGATCACGGCTGGCGAGCGCTACAACAAGGTGGTCGATGCCTGGTCGCGCTGCACGGACGAAGTGCAGGCGGCGATGATGAAGGAGATTTCCAAGCAGGAAATCGGCAAGCCCACCAACTCGGTGTGGATGATGAGCCACTCCGGTGCCCGTGGGTCGCCAGCGCAGATGAAGCAGCTGGCCGGCATGCGTGGCCTGATGGCCAAGCCGTCGGGTGAGATCATCGAACAGCCGATCATCGCCAACTTCAAGGAAGGCCTGTCGGTTCTCGATTACTTCACCTCCAGCCATGGTGCGCGTAAGGGTCTGGCCGACACCGCGCTCAAGACCGCGAACTCGGGTTATCTTACCCGGCGTCTGGTCGACGTGGCGCAGGACAGCATCATTGTCGAGGAAGACTGCGGTACCGAACGCGGCCTGACCGTGCGCGCGGTCATGGACGGGGGCGAGGTTATCGCATCGCTGTCCGAGCGTATGCTCGGGCGCACGCTGGCGGCTGATGTGCTTGATCCCGCCACGGGCAAGGTGCTCTTCCCGCGCAATACGCTGATCGAGGAAGCCCAGGCCGAGCAGATCGAGAAGGCGGGGGTCGAAAGCCTGCTGATCCGCTCCGTCCTGACCTGCGACAGCCGCGTTGGCGTATGCGGTCACTGCTATGGCCGTGACCTGGCCCGTGGCACGCCCGTCAATATCGGTGAGGCCGTGGGCGTGATCGCCGCCCAGTCCATTGGTGAGCCGGGCACGCAGCTGACCATGCGTACCTTCCATATCGGCGGTGCGGCGCAGCGTGGCGCCGAGCAGTCGATGGTCGAGGCATCGCGTGACGGCAAGGTGACGATCCGCAACAAGAACGTGGTGCATAACAGCCAGAACGTGCCCATCGTCATGTCGCGTAACTGCGAGATCCTGCTGACGGATGACCGTGGAACCGAGCGCGCCCGCTACCGTGTGCCCTATGGTGCCCGCCTGCTGGTGGAGGATGGTGCTGCGGTCACCCGTGGGCAGAAGATGGCCGAGTGGGATCCGTACACCCTGCCGATCATCACCGAGCAGCCCGGCAAGGTGGAATATCTTGACCTGATCGACTCCATCACCCTGGTGGAGCGGATGGATGAGGTGACCGGCCTGACCTCCAAGGTGGTGGTTGACTACAAGCAGGCTTCCAAGGGGATCGACCTGCGGCCGCGCCTGCAGCTCAAGGACGCCAATGGCGATGTGGTGAAGCTGGCCAACGGCAACGATGCCCGCTACTTCCTCTCGCCTGACTCGCTGCTGTCGGTTGAGAACGGTGCGCAGGTGAATGCGGGTGACGTGCTGGCCCGTATCCCGCGTGAAGGCTCCAAGACGCGTGACATTACCGGTGGTCTGCCGCGCGTGGCCGAACTGTTCGAGGCCCGTCGCCCGAAGGATCACGCCATCATCTCGGAAACCGAGGGGCGTGTGGAATTCGGCAAGGATTACAAGTCCAAGCGGCGTGTCATCGTCAAGAACGACGAGACCGGCGAGGAGACGGATTACCTGATCCCCAAGGGCAAGCATGTGTCCGTGCAGGAAGGCGACTTCGTGCAGGTGGGCGATCCGCTGGTCGATGGTCCGCGCGTGCCGCATGACATCCTGAAGGTTCTGGGTGTCGAGGCGCTGTCGGATTATCTGGTCAACGAAATCCAGGACGTCTACCGCCTGCAGGGCGTGAAGATCAATGACAAGCACATCGAAGTCATTGTGCGCCAGATGCTGCAGAAGGTGGAAATCCTTGAGCCGGGCGATACGACCTACCTGATCGGTGAGACGGTGGACCGTATCGAATACGAGGAAGAAAACACCAAGCGCCTGAACATGGGCGAGCGTCCGGCTGCTGCCATGCCTGTGCTGCAGGGCATCACCAAGGCCTCGCTGCAGACGCAGTCCTTCATCTCCGCCGCATCCTTCCAGGAGACGACACGTGTCCTGACCGAGGCTGCCACGGCAGGGAAGAAGGATACGCTCAACGGCCTGAAGGAGAACGTGATTGTCGGCCGCCTGATCCCGGCGGGGACGGGCAGCGTCATGAACAAGCTCCGTGCCGTTGCGGCAGGTGAGGACAAGCAGCGCCTGGCCCAGGCCCGCGCTGCGGTGGCCACAACCAAGGCCGCTGAATAAAATACGGAAGAAATGCCGGGTATCGCATGTGCGGTATCCGGCATGATTCGGTGCTGCACTATTGTCACCATCCGATTCAGGCGGTATCAGCGGCCTGACGGAGCGGTGCTCCGATTCCGATGGCGGTTCTGCCCCGTCGGTTGGCGAGCGAATCCTGCGCAAGGCTTGACTTCTGGTCATTCTGGACGTAGGTTCCGCGCCTCTCGGCTAGCCCTGTCTGAAAGACGTTGTTGGCCGTCGAATGCAGCATGCAGGCATGCGGTACCGCAGTCCGGGAATCGGGCTGCCCAGGCCGGATGTAAATATGATGCCCGAACGGATGGTTGTCATCCGTTGGGGTTTTGTTGTGAACGACAGTCGGCAGTCCGATATGAGGCTGGCCGGCCGAATTTTGTAAGGATCGGGAAAGGCGTATGCCGACCATCAACCAGTTGATCGCGAAAGGTCGCGAGCC
>ERZ746981.83-NODE-83-length-82045-cov-14.389981_pt1 | contig 82045 bp, 45 predicted proteins | sample MGYA00374948_ERZ746981 | MGnify/ENA primary metagenome ERZ746981 (study PRJEB28757, sample SAMN06711160) | food metagenome | host: microorganism | place: China:Harbin | collected 2017-01-30 | study: EMG produced TPA metagenomics assembly of the Analysis of Microbial...
AGGAATAATGGTATTGTTATATCATCTGATTAATACGAGAACTACATCTATATAAAGTGAGGATATTTTCTTTTGTATATCATTATACATACTCTTTACTACATACTACAATAAATATCGAAGTACTATATAAATCTGGTAACACTAACCTTAACATAAACACATGAGGATATCCAGCTTTATACACTTGTCGTTGCTCTTCTACCTACAACACGACTTGTCCCATAACATCTCCTTCATTATACCCTCCATTGCTTTGCAATACACTCTGTCAACATTACCTAAGCAGTATTATCTCTCTCTATCCACTCACCTCAATCTACACGGTTACGTAATACAAATCCGTCATACATTAGAAAAGAATTACACATCGATAAAGCCATAAATAAAAACCCATTCCACACAATCCAACCTCACCAAACTCACTCAATCAAACTTCACACGAACATGACGCCTCTTCAAATCTGACCTCTCATCTGGTGATGACATTCTCTTTCTATTCTTATCTGAGAAGTCGCTACTTCCAATGGCCAACTTACTGGCATCAAATCCAGGGATCCCGTTAACAGAACTCTTCTCAAAGTTGAAGAGACGCTTCAATCGTTCGATTTCAAACGGCTTTATTTCAGGTTGGATCATATCTGGATTATCCGGAACACATATAATCGGAGAAAGTGTCGTACCCTTCGGAATGGTGTACTTACCAGGCAAATCCGTTATATGGCTTTTATACGATTTGCGAAGCTTCACACCTTTGGTCCCATCCGGATTTGTCCTTGCAACAGATTCCGCAAGTTCCAACAATCCATAATCTCTGATAACATCTGTTCTTAATGATGGCTTTAACGTCTCATAATGCTGATTTTTATCTATGTAATAATACTCATCCCCTGTAATCTCCTTGCATCCATTGTTATCAGCCACCTCAGACGACATGGTTGCCAGATCTCCAATAATTGCTAAGTAAACTAAATTGTTTTGACTGTCCAGAGTATGTGCTTTGTATTTAAGCGCGGATGTTATTTATTTCCTTATTTCTTTCTCTTCTCCCCTCATCACGTGACAGGGCATAGGGCTACCCAAATGAGAAGGAAGAAAAAGAGGCCATGGTGGTCTGAGGTGTGCGCGACTAACCGGCAAGAGGCGCGAATAAAAATTCGAGGGTGCAGGAATGGGCAAGCGGAAGAAAGTAATGGATAGGAGCGAGCTCGAGTATCATGAAATTTTTTTTTTTTCGCACCAAAAAATTTCATACCTGCACAGCGATAGGAATACAAGCTGAGTATTTCAAACAAATCAAACATCTTCATTCATATTAACTGATACTGGAACAAAAGACCTTTTAAGAGGTGTTGATCGACAAAAGTAACTATAAAAGTATGTTGGAGGAGATTACATGTTACAGATGAGATTCTTTGGGGGATGCTTTGTGATTCGATGTGGATATTTATGAGATTAAAACAGCAGATATACAAATGAGCAGGAAAGCAATTCGAAGTGCAGTCTATGCGAGCTAGAACATACCAGTTGCATGAAGGTTGCCATTAATAGATCATGGGGGACAAGGCAAACAAGCGGAAAGAATTGAACGAGTGGTAACTACAATTTGGCAGAGTATCAGTTGAAATATTGAAGAAAGACACAAACAGCATTCAGAAGCATCTCACAAGTGTAGAATTGATTTAAAGAAGCAAATACTAACTAACGAACGTTTTATACAGATGGCTCCAAGATTAACTCCTAAGATTGTGAAGAAGAACACAAAGAAGTTCAAGAGACACCAGTCTGACCGCTTCAAGAGAGTGGATGAGAACTGGAGACTTCAAAAGGGTATTGACTCCCGTATCAGAAGAAGATTCAGAGGTACCGTTTACGCTCCAAAGATCGGTTACGGATCCAACAAGAAGACCAAGTTCTTGAACGTTCACGGACAGAAGGTTATCACAGTCAGAAACATAAAGGAGTTGGATGCATTGTTGATGAACAACAAGTTGTACGCTGCTGAGATTGCCCACAACGTTTCTGCCAAGCACAGAGTTACTCTTTTGGCCAGAGCCAAGGCTATTGGTGTTAAGGTTACCAATCCAAAGGGAAGATTGACTTTGGAGGCATAAACGTGATGAGAAGTCTGTAGTAATTTCTATACATCTATATAAGCACTTTAATTGATTATGTGTTATAGGTATTGGGAGTAGATGGGGGTGGGTGAAATGAAATAGAACAAAGTAGTACAGAATGGAAATAGAATAAAAATATGAGGGAATAGAATAGGAGTAGGAGTGAATACAAGTAAAAGAGAGAAAAGATAAGATCAGGAAGAGATAGAAATGGATGGAAATGGGGGTAGAATATGGAGATAAATAGAAGTAAAAGGAATATAAATGGAAGGGAATAGGTAGGATTAGGAGAAAATGAAGGGAATGGGTAAGACTAGAAATATAATTTAAATAGGAAGCAGGAACAGGAATATAAGTAGATATAAAAGTAAAAGAGGAGTAGAAGTAGATATACAATTAAAATATAGGAAGGGGAATAGATGTAGATATACAAGTAAAAGAGGAGTAGAAGTAGATATACAATTAAAATATAGGAAGGGGAATAGATGTAGATATACAAGTAAAAGATACGAATAGAAGCAGGAATAGCGTATAAGTAAAAAGAATAGTTTGATAAGATTCGAGATATATATATAATTTGTAGGGATATTTATCACAGCCGGGAAATTTAAGACCAAAAAAAACTAAACGTGCCCAATGCTCGCTCGTACATGGGGGTAGTATTTTTATTGGCAGGCAACTGAAGATAGGTGATAAACAACAAGATTGCACAATTCAGGGATCAAGTTGAGCAGAATCAGAAGGCTGCAGAAACTCAGGCAAACAATTGATAGCAGACTGGAATTTGCAGCATTAAAACACTAAAGCTGGGAAGAGATATAAGTACAGCATGAGTTACAGGAAGGGAAGCCAGTTTGTGATAGATGACGATGATTTTTTTGGGGAGGACATACAGATGGATGAGATGGACCCGTTTGCAGATGGCGGGGGAGGAGATGAGGTGAATGGGGGAGATATGGATGAGGTGAGCATGGATGATATGGGGAATAGTGCGAATCCGTTTGAGGAGGGGGGAGGAGTTAGAAATGGACGTAGAAGTGGAGATAGAAGTGGCAATAGAAATGAAAATAGAAACGGAGATAGAAGTATCAGAGGCAATGATAGAGCAAATGAATTGAACACATCCCACCACTCCCTCAAGACATGGGCATCGCATCTTTTCGGGCGGATAAAGAGCATTACAGACCACGGCAGAAAGCAGGATGCAGAAAGCAGGCAGGGGACCAGGGAGGTGTTTGTGAATTCAAGCCAGAACAACGAGCAGTTCTGCGATAACCGGGTTTCCACAGCAAAGTACAACGCGGTGACGTTCTTGCCGAAATTCCTGGCGGAGCAGTTCTCAAAGTACGCAAACGTGTTCTTCTTGTTCACGTCGTTGATCCAGCAGGTGCCGACGGTGTCGCCGACGGGTCGGTACACGACGATCGGCACGTTGGCAGTGGTGATTGCAGTCTCAGCAGTGAAGGAAGTCCACGAGGACCTGAAACGGCGGGCTGCGGACGAAGAATTGAACCAATCACGGGCGGACATCCTGGACGTGGGGCTGGCGGACTTCGTGTCGCGGCGGTGGACGGATGTGCGGGTCGGGCAGGTGGTGAAAGTGCAAGAGGGCGAGGCTGTGCCGGCGGACATGGTGATTTTGTCGACTTCGGAGCCCGACGGGCTCTGCTACGTGGAGACGGCGAACTTGGACGGGGAGACGAACTTGAAGATCAAGCAGGCGCGGCAGGAGACGGCCGGGATGGTGAGCCCGGGGGAGATTTCGCGTTTGGAGGGCCGGATTGTCGGGGAGCAGCCCAACAGCAGCTTGTACACGTACGAGGGCACGCTGTACGTTGCTGGGGGCCCCGTGGTGGCCCTCTCGCCGGACCAGGTGCTCCTCCGCGGGGCCACGGTGAAGAACACGCGGTGGGTGCAAGGGGTGGCGATTTTCACGGGCCACGACTCGAAGCTGATGCAGAATGCCACGGCTGCCCCGATCAAGACCACCGACATGGAGCGGATCATCAACCGCCAGATCCTCGCGCTCTTGGCGTTGTTGGTGCTGCTTTCTGTGGTTTCGTCGCTCGGTGACATCATCACGTTGTCGGCACACTCTTCCACGATGGAGTACGTGGGCCAGAAGCAGACGAACAAGGCCGGGTTGTTCTTCCTGGACATCCTCACGTACTGGATTCTCTACTCGAACCTCGTGCCGATCTCGCTCTTCGTGACCGTGGAGATCATCAAGTACTACCAAGCGTATTTGATAGGCTGCGACCTCGACCTGTACTACGAGCCGACCGACACGCCGACGGTGGCCCGGACCTCGTCGTTGGTGGACGAGTTGGGGCAGATCGGGTACGTTTTCAGCGACAAGACGGGCACGTTGACGCGGAACGTGATGGAGTTCCGGGCGTGCTCGATAGCCGGCCGGTGCTACACTGACCGGATACCTGAGGGGGAGGCAGCGAGGGTTGTTGACGGGGTTGAGGTTGGGTACAGGGGGTACGAAGAGATGGAAGGAGAAGAGAGTGAAGAGATAGAAGGAGAAGAAAGAGAAAGTAAAGAAAGCGAAGATCCTCCCCAAGACAACCTACAACACCACCCCACGTGCATTAGAATGTTCCTCACACTCCTTGCCACGTGCCACACGGTGATCCCCGAGGTGCAGGAGGACGGCAGCGTGAAATACCAGGCGTCGTCTCTTGACGAGGGGGCGTTAGTGGAAGGGGCCCGGCGCCTTGGGTACGAGTTCCGGGTCCGGAAGCCGGCGAGTGTGGGCATTCGCGTGGGAAACGAGATGCAGGAGTTCAAGCTTCTCAACATCTGCGAGTTCAACTCGACGCGGAAGAGAATGAGCTGCGTGTTCCGGTGCCCGGACGGCCGGATCCGGGTGTTTGTGAAGGGAGCAGACAGCGTGGTGTTCAGCCGGCTCGAGCCCCAGTCACGGTACGTGGAGGCGACGGCTGCCCACCTGGAGGCGTTTGCCGGGAACGGGTTGCGGACGTTGTGCCTCGCAGAGCGCGTGGTGGGCGAGAAGGAGTACCGGGAGTGGAACCGGGTGTACCAGGCGGCCGCGGTGAGTGTGGAGGCCCGGTCGCGGCGGCTGGACGAGGCGGCGGAGCAGATCGAGACACACTTGCACCTCCTGGGGGCCACGGCCATCGAGGACAAGCTCCAGGACGGCGTTCCCGAGACGATCCGGGCGATGCAGCAGGCCGGCATCAAGGTGTGGGTTTTGACGGGGGACCGCCAGGAAACAGCGATAAACGTGGGCATGAGCTGTGGGTTGCTCTCGGAGGACATGAATCTTTTGATAGTGAACGAGCAGACCAGGGAGGCGACCCGCGAGAACATCGCGGACAAGCTGAGTGCCCTGGAGCAGGCCCAGGGGGAAGATACAGACAGCCTGGCCCTGGTGATCGACGGGCGGTCGCTCGGATTCGCCCTAGAGCCCGAGATGGAGGACTCGCTGCTGGCACTGGCCCTACGCTGCAAAGCAGTGCTCTGCTGCCGGGTCTCGCCCTTGCAGAAGGCCCTCGTGGTCAGGCTCGTCAAGAGAAAGACAAACGCGATCCTCCTGGCGGTCGGCGACGGGGCAAACGACGTCTCGATGATCCAGGCCGCACACGTGGGCGTGGGAATCAGCGGGCTCGAGGGAATGCAGGCAGCCCGGGCTGCAGACTTCTCCGTGGGCCAGTTCCGGTTCCTCCGCAAGTTGCTCCTCGTGCACGGCGCCTGGTCCTACCACCGGCTCTCGCAGGCCATCCTCTACTCCTTCTACAAGAACATCGTGCTCTACATGTGCCAGTTCTGGTTCGCCTTCAGCAACGGCTTCTCCGGCCAGTCCATCGTCGAGTCCTGGACCTTGACCATGTACAACGTCATCTTCTTGGCCCTCCCACCTTTCGTCATCGGCATCTTCGACCAGTACATCTCCCAGGACATGCTGCTCCGCTACCCGCGGCTCTACACGCTCGGCCAGCACGGCCACTTCTTCAACGTCCAGATCTTCTGGGCCTGGGCCGCAAACGCCTTCTACCACTCCGGCATCATCTTCCTCGCCGTGCTTTTCATCTACCGCCGGGGCAACGCCCTCCCGGACGGCAACATCGCCAACATCTGGGTCGTGGGAATCACACTCTACACATCCTGCCTCCTCACCTCACTCGGAAAGGCCGCCCTCGTCTCCTCGCAGTGGACCAAGTTCACCTTGCTCGCCATCCCGGGCTCTTTCCTCATGTGGCTCATCGCATTCCCGCTCTACGCCGTCATCGCCCCCCGTGCAGGCGTATCTCTCGAGTACTGGGGTGTTTTCCGCTACGTCTACGGGTCCCCGACCTACTGGCTGGCCATCATCGTCATCCCGGTCCTCTGCCTTCTCCGTGACTTCCTCTGGAAGTACTACAAGCGTAACTGGAACCCAGAGATGTACCATGAGGTCCAGCGTGTCCAGAAGTACCACATCCAGGATCACCGGCCCAAGTTTTCCTCTTTCCAGAGCACCATTCGCAAGGTTCGCCAGGTCCGCCGGATGCGTAAGCAGAGGGGCTTTGCTTTCTCCCAGACACGTGGCCAGGGTGATCTTGTGCGGAAGTACGACACTACCAAGACCAGGGGGAGGTATGGCGAGCTGCAGTGAATTGTTATGTCTCAGAGTGGTTCGTTGCATGATAACTTCAATAGGTTGGGCAATTCGTTGTATGATTACCTCAAAATAGCTTCTAGTGTTTAAGCAATTGATTGCCTCAAAATAAGGTAATGGTTTGCCTCAGAATAGATAATTGTTGAGCAATTGATTGCATGATTGCTTCAGAATAGGATGAGCAATTTGATTGCATGATTACCTCACAATAGCTTCTAATGGTTCAGCAATTGATTGCCTCAAATAAGCTAAGGGTTTAAGCAATTGATTGCATCAGAATAGATAATGACTCAGCGATTGATTGCATCAGGATTATTTCTAGTGAATCAAACAATTTATTGCTTTAGAATAGGTAATGGTTGAGCAATTGATTGTCTCTGGATAGGTAATGGTTCAAGAAATTGATTGCTTCAGATAAGCTAATGGTTTAAGCGATTGATTGCCTCAAAATGTGACAACGGTTTGCCTCAGAATACCTTTTAGTGGTTCAGAAATTCAATTACCTAATTACCTCACAAGCTTCTAGTGGTTTAAGCAATTGTTTACTTCAGAATAAGCTAATTCTTCTATGAAATTCTAACGGGTACTTCGGTTCAATGATCTACACTGTTACTCGGGACAGGACGTTCCTAAGCTATGTGATAAGTCCAACACCAACAGAGTAACTCTGCAGTGGATCTACCAAACAAGAATCATTCAACCACTTAAAAATCAATGATTCGATACTGCTTTGTCACAACCACCTTCAGTACCAGATGAAGAGTATATTAATATATGAAATGTTCATAATGCAAATAGATAAATGTAACTGCTAACGAATAAAACAAGGCCATATCCTTCCGCGGCTTGCACACTGATGTAGAATCACCTCTGCTCACAAGTTCCCACACTGTGGAAAGGAGCATTGTATCAAACTATACCATAATAATCTCAATCAGAAACACGTTCTTGGCGTTCTTTAGCCCACTTCATCTTCCGCTAAGCTTGTCAAAACTCTATATACACACGGCAATATAACGACATGTATATGTCCAACCTTCCTAACTTGGCTAGCAAACTTCTGGAAAATATCACACTATCTACTCTCTTCAAATCCGCTAAGCTACACTATACATTCGACTTAGTCTCTATTAGTAAAGATATTACACGTTCAATCACGCCCCTGCTTACTTAACTCCCCGTTCCACCTCACCAACTCCTGCAACTCATCCTGTATCTCATTTGCAGATAGACCACTCTGGTAATACTTCTCCGCTCTTATATCTATTCCCAGCGGGCGGACAACCGGATCTAGCCTACAAACTGCATCAACCCGCTTCAACTCATCACCAGAAACATTTTCCCGCTTTCCCAAAATGCCAGCATTCTTTTTCCTGCACATATTACCGAGTAATCGCGCCACAACACGTTTTGTGAACAGATACTCTTCTTCCCCAAATGCCTCACTTCTTTGCGTATATTCAAGAAGTACAAGCCTCACAAACTGCTCAAACCGGCAGCTATAGTAGCACTGAAACATCTTCAGGAGGTTTGGTGGCACTGCAGACGCAAATTTTATCAGGTATGGATCCACATTGCACTGCTTCTTGTCCAATAAGATCACAGTAAGCACGTAAAGGGAAACAATCTCCGATATTTCTCCATCCTGCGATAATGTGACGGGCAAATTAAACACGATCTCAAGGGTTTCGTGCGCTGCACGATACTGCTGAGCAACAAACAATGACTTCGCACAGTTCACAAACAGACGCAGAACACGCTTCCGGGTGAGCGACGACGCGTCGATCGACGCAAACTCAAGCAGCGACCCGGCTCCCTCGCCAGGCCCAGTGCAGAGTGCGACGATATCCTGGAACCGCTTCTCGGCAGAAAGTCGATCGACCGTAAGGTACTCGAGGTAGTTCAAGCACCCAGTATTAAGCTTGAGGTAGTCTTTGGCCATGTCAAGCAAGCATTTTGAGGTGAGATCGCTGTTTAGATGCACAAAGTGAGTGATGAACTCGTTGAACAAGCCCGCCAGCTCCGGACAAGAGTACAAGACACGCAAATTGGCCTTTCCAAAGAATGAAACACAGAGACTCACCACATACTGCCACAAAGATTTCGCTTCTGATGAAATTGTTGTATAGTCGATCTGCCTAAGGTAGGAATTTAAAAAGCAGACCCATTCGACAGTCAGCTGGACAGAGCTACCTGCATTATTCGGCAAGCTCTGCTGCACGAGGCTCTTGAGGCTGTTTGCATTCAGCAAAGTTCCTGCTGCTGATGATTCTCTAATCAGATTGTCGGACTTCTGTTTTACAAACGGAAGCCATTTATGAATATCGGCAATCGTCTGATCATCCTCGTTCGCCATATTAACCATCGTGCATACGTGTTTGCCGATGAAACGAAAATCTGTGACTCAGAAATGACAGAAAAAGGCGAATCACGAGATACATTGTGGAGCCATGAGTCAAAGCAAAAAAAAAAGCATAATGGAAAAACAATTGGAGAAGAAAGACCGACGCGCCAAATTGTGACGTTGCTTTCACTCAAAAAGTTACTTTTTTTCGCAATTCGCGGGGTAGGGAAAAAGATGGATTTTTACGCCGGCCCAAAATGTATCGCCTGCATTCTTCGCTCGTACCCGGCATATATAAGTACGAGGAGTGCGGATATTGAAGAGATACAAAGCAAGCCACAGCGTCTTCTTTATATATAGTTCATCATTTCTTGGTTGGGTACATATTTCCACTGAAGGTTACCTACAGGATAAGAAGAAAAGCGATATTAGATTTACGATACAGAGCTAATTAATCAATCACACTGAGCAATACTGCAAGATGACATTCAAATTTCCAAAGAATAAGCCGCTCCTTTTGGATGGGGCCACCGGAACCGAGTTGGAGAAGCATGGCGTGAGTTTGAACGATAAGCTCTGGTCGGGAATTGCCGTTATAAGCGAGCCGGAGAAATTGGAGGAGGTGTATTTGGATTATTTGAACTGTGGAAGTGAGCTAATTGAAACTGCCACCTATCAACTTACGAAAAAGGGACTTATTAAGCACGATCTAGACCCTCACTCAACATACCAGAAGGCCATAGACATCGCGGACAGTGCGAGACAGAAGCATTTCGAGAAAACAGGCAAGAAAGCGATGATTGTTGGAAGTATCGGGCCATTTGGCGCCTATTTGGCAGATGGTGCCGAGTTCACCGGTCACTATCCGGAAATCAGCAATGAGGAAATGAAGGCGTTCCATTCCGACCGGCTCGACTATCTCTACAACTCCCCGCTCGTGGATCTCATCGGCTTTGAGACGATCCCATCGTTCGAGGAGGTGAAATCGATTCTTGAGATGATGAAGACAAAACTAGATGAGGCAAAGAAAGCTGGCAAGCCCTACAAGCCATACTACCTTGCCTTGAGTTGCAGCCCGGAGATGGTTCTAGCAGATGGCTCTTTGCTTCACAAAGTGCTTGAGTACATCGACGGACACCTTGAGGAGAACTTGGTTGCAGTTGGTGCGAACTGCTGCGGTCTCCGGACCAGTAAAGTGCTTATCGAGAAGTTCGACTTGGAGTTTGGCAATTTCCACAACCTTGACAGGCAGTGCAGGATCGTGATATATCCGAACTCGGGCGAGATATACGACGGAATAACGAAGGAGTGGATCATGGACGATAAGCTAGGAACGACCGATCTTCAGCAGGCTTTCAGGGAGGCGGCCGAGGTGTTTTTGTCGAAAAAGAGACTTGGATTAGTGGGAGGGTGCTGTCGGACTGGGCCAGCACAGATAAAGCTGCTCAGGGAGATGATTGATGAGAAGAAGTGAGATTCTCAGTTTATACAACAGTTTGTTATATATATTTGTGGCGAAGTATACACTTATGTAAGAGATGTACGAAAAAGCAAATGAAAAGTAGATGAACGGCCTGCATAAGCGGAGCATTGCCAAGAAAGCAACGCCTACTTCACCTTTGCCGCGTTCTCATAGCTCATCCTTAAGAGGAACACTGACAGCCTCGTCAAAGTTGATGGCAGAGGAAGTTGGAACCGGCTGCGAGGACAAGGAGCCAACAACAGGCGAAGGAGGCTCCTCCACAGGATAAACATTGCAGTCATAATCCCAGCCTGGGAGCCACTTGGAGGCAGAGCACTTGACCTCGGACCAGCTGCCACCATAAACGATGGCTTTCCGTTGAAGGAAGCCGAAAACGGCGGCTGCAAGTAGGGCAACGAGCAGAGCGTAGGAGAGGAACTTCCGAGAGCGGAAAATGTACGAGTTGAAGAGCTCGAGGGTCTGGCCAAGAGCCAGGATTCCAAAGTAGAGGGCTGGGAGATAGTGGTGGAGGAAGAGCTGTCTTCCCATGAGAAAGAAAGGTGCGTAGTGGAGAAGCCAGCCAAAGCCGAACTGTGCCATGTAGTTGAGGTAGTTGAAGACCGAGGCGTCGTATGTGAGCCTGGAGCCGTACTGCCAGCGGAAAATCTTGAACACGACGAAAACTGCAAAGGGCACGAAGATGAAGGAGGCGATCCACCACACAACGGGGTTGCCGAGCAGGTAGAGCTGGCCAGATTGGCCCTTCCAGTAGGAAATTCCGCGTAGAAGAAGTGGCCACGAGTAAGGAGAGGATTCGTAGACGTGGTGCTGGGTGAGACCCTCGTTGAGGTTCCACATGGCCTTGTTGAGCTCAAGCAGCCGCTGCCAGAAGTTCAAAGGCTTGTACTCGACCTTGTCGGCGGCATCCTGGTCCAAGTACAAGTTCTGGTTGTCCTCAATGTACCATAGGGACAAGGGTTTGATGCCCGAGCGTGCACACGTGACCTCGTTCTGCTCAAATCCCCACTTAGGGAGCTGTGCCATGTGCGAGAACAAGTAGCAGCCCGTCATGGCGTGGTGGAGCCGGAAAACGGTGTCGATGGCCCTGACACGTTGCTGGGCAACGCCGGGCTTCGACAAGTCCTTGTCGATTTCCACGACAAAGTCGTCGTTCGGGTCCCCCTCGAAGCCCTCGTACCCGTAGCAGCTTGCCTCGTTCTGCCAGTCCACATTGCTGACTGCAGGCCGGATATCGTGCGAGTGCAACCTTCTGGCTGTCATGATGTGTCTCAACCGGATCTTGGTGCCGTCTAGAATCGGCACGAACTGCTTGGGCTCCGTGGTTAGGTTGTACAGCTCGACGCTCCACCTGTTGTTGTCATCCTGATAAGGATACAGGGTCACCTGCTGCTGCTTGGATCCCCCCTCGTAGTTGTGGCCATGCGAGTGCAAGTAGGCCTCAGGGCTGTTCAAGTGCTTGATGGTGACGATCGACGAGATACCCACGTCGGCGAGAGTTGGGCCGGGGAGACTGTTGTGGTCGAACGACGCCCTGAAGGCAGACGACACGAAAGATGTCGCGTCTCCCTCGTTGGCGTTGAGAACACTGAAGTGGACGTAGAAGCTGCCAATGTAGATTGTGAGCACCGCTAGAACCGTGGCAAACAACCGCAGCAAAGCCTGCTTCCAGATCTGGCGTGCTGGCACGTCCAAGTCGCCAATTGCGAACCAGAGACGGATCACAGTGCACACGGCGGCCCAGCCAATGGTGAAGAGGCCAACCCACTTCGAGGAGGCCGCCAAACCGAGGCAGATGCCCGATGCAACGAGTGACTTGTACCAGAGGCACGAGAATGGCTTGGCGATGTCGAGCTTGATGTACGAGTAGATGGCTGCAGAGATGAACATGATCATGGGTGAGTCAAGGAGGATGAACCGGTCAATGGTGGCCGTTGCACTCTCAAAAACGAGCAAAAGAGACGTGATGAAGCACACAACCGGCTTGCAGCCAGTTAGCTTCAACGTGTAGTACATGAGCAGCACCGTGGACACTCCGCAGAATGCCGAAAACTGCCTCATGAACACATATGGCACGGAAGACGGGTAGTCGTCTCCGATTTTCTCAAAGTTGAAGTTGCCGTTGAACCCGCCCAAGAATCCAACAAGCCCGTATAGCATCTTGGCAAGCGGTGGGTGCACGTCCATGAAAAACTCGTGCCGGATGTACTTGGCTGCAAACTTTCCAAAGTGCACCTCGTCAAAAACAACCTCACTTGGCGATTGTAGACCTGTTGTACGTATGTAAAGCGTCACGGCAACGAGTGCTGCAACCAGAAGCTTCTCCTTGCTTGATGTGTGAAGTCTCTGGTCGAGAACCTTGCTGGAATATTCGCTCACCACATACTCACGTTCTGAACCTTTCTTAACCACAAGTTCTGTAGTGCTGTCTGAGCCTGCTGCTATATTTTCAGCCTCAGCAGCCGGTACTTTCTTTGAAACACGACCCATTGTGAATTCCCACAAACTGTCTATGCTAGTCTTGCGGTCCTGCCAATGCCTTAAATTGTTTACAAAGGGAAACCTGTCAACGAACCAAGTTTATGCTCTTATTGAGTGTTACGTATATATTTACTTGACAATAACGCGATGTTCGCATACGAAAATGACGGCGGGAACGAAAGATGAAAAAAAAAAAAAAAAAATGAAAAGTCATCATTTAAGCGAGCGAGCCTCGAAATGTCAGTGTGAAAAATTTCACCCTAAAGGGTGTATGACCGGTATTAGCACCCTATTGGGAATTAAGTAGCTCCTGAAACATTGCAAGGAAGTGTTCTGATTTCTTTACTTCTTTACTTCATTACTTCATTACTTCTTTATTTCCTACTTATTCCGTCTTTCCTACTTTATTCATACCTAAATTACACTGTATAGCGCTACTTCCTGAACTTCTTCAATGGGTCCACCTTCCTCTTCTTCCAATCTTTTCCATTGCGTCCGCCTCTTCTCCGTTTCCTTCCATTAGACCTGTTAAATGGCACAAATCCAACCTGTGATGGGTTCTTCCTGGCCACCTTTGGAAGAAGATAGTCTGGAACGTCTTTCAAGTTCTGATCACTCCTCACTTTCGAAACTGCCTTGTCATGCCTCAATGTAGCTAGGTCTTCCGGATTTTCCTCAAAATGCCTCTTCAACTTCTCAGATGTGATCAACTCCATCTTGATTTCCCTCAAGCGGGCCTCCCGGATCGCTGCCCTTGTAATGGACCTGAAAGAATCCTCCATTCTGTATCTAAAATTGTCCAACTGCGCTTTGTCGAACTGGTAAGGCTCGAGTTCATATCCAAGCTTTGTCTGGGCTCTTCTAATTCTTTCCATCACCTTTTCATCTTTTCTGGCCGTTGCGAGACTTGATGCTCTGTGCTTTCCCCATTCCTTTGCATCGACAACAAATGAAAGCGAAATTCCAGACTTTCCAGCCCTTGCCGTACGTCCCACTCTATGAATGTATGCTCTTGAGGAAGTTGGCAAATCAAAGTTCAAAACGCATGCCACATTCTTAAAGTCCACACCACGAGAAACTCCGTAGTCCGCTTTCTTGGAACTCTTGGAACTCTTCTTTTCATCCTTATCTTCTGCATCCTGCTCATTCGACTCGTCGGTCGCTATTAAAAGATGGTAGACGTTCTTATTGAACTGCTCAACGATATGCAGACGAGAGTTGAGGGGAAGCTCCGAGTTCAATATACAACTCCTGATTCCGAAATTCTGTAGGTAAAGCTTTAGCCTGTATCCTCTGTCCAGATCATTAACAAATATGAGGATCTTTCCCTTAATAAGATTCAACTTTAGAATCACGTAGATGAGGAGGAACTTGTCCAACTCCCCGGTCTTGATATAGTATTGCCTAAGGTCCTTGTTATCCTCACTCACATCTTGCAATCTTAGAACTGCCGGCTTGGTGCAAAACCTCTTCTTCAAAGCATCCACGTCTTCGTTCAAAGTTGCACTCATCATAAACACCTGGACGCCCTGCTTCATGTTCAAGTACTGATCCGAAAGCTTCTCCAAGTCATCATTATAGCCATAGCTTACCACCAAATCCACCTCGTCGATCACAAAGTACTTTAAGTCCGCAAACGTGAGGTTCTTGTGATTTTCAAATATGCTCACAAGTTTAGACGGTGTTGAAATTATAATCTCTGGATGCTCATCCACAAGTGAGTTCAAAAGATCATCCCCAAGGGACTCTGTCGCATTCAAAAGCCTCACTTCCTTGCTGCAAAATACACATAGATCATTTAGGAAATCGCTCACCTGCTTTGACAATTCCTTTGTGGGAACCAGGATTATTGCTTTGGTATGATGCTCTGAACTTCTACTTCCTTCCCTATCTGTAAGAATTGATTGTATAATTGGAATGCAGTAGGCAGCCGTTTTTCCGGAACCCGTCGATGCTCTTGCAATAATGTCCTTCTTGTCTTCCAACGAAAGCTTTATCGATTGGGTCTGCACTAAAGTAGGATGCTCATATCCAAGTTTGTTGATTGCCTGAATGAGCCGTGGATCCAAATGGAGCGACTCAAAGCTGACATCCTCATCCACGTAATCTTTTGCAACCTGAACAGCCATATCTGTATGCACTCTATTGTATGTAGATGGTGAATAAATAGATGGTATGAGTGCAAGATAAATCGGGCTAGATAAGGCAAGACATATCTGCAATATCAGGAAGCTGAAAAATTTTCGATAAAAAAAAAAAAAAAAAGCTAACAAATCAAAAAGATCTCCCACAATACTAAACCAGATATACATCGGTGATACTAAACCAAATCAAGTTAAAGTACTTTAATTTACACTCTTCATACAATATGTAGTAACTATTAAGAAACTAAAAGCCCAATCAATGTAATTAACGAGAGTCCGGGCCAGGATGGTAAAAGTAGAAATCACCAAGCTCTCTCAGTTCTTTGCAGAATCCTCCTTAAGAGTGACAACTCTGTTCAAAACAAGCTTCTCATCAGAAGACTCCTTATCAACACAGAAGTAACCAACTCTGACAGCCTGGAAACGGACTGTTTCAGGGCCCTTTTCCTCCTTAATGGAGAACCGAGGGTCCGAGAATGGAATATTTAAAGGAGACCTAGCCTCAATATCTCTAAAGGCAGGCTCGATCAAAGCACCACTAATAACTTCCTCGGACTCCTTGTTGAGATCAGCAAGGTATCCATCAGGGTTGGAGTCTGGATTCTCGGACTTGAAAAGCTGGTTGTAAACACGGACCTCTGATATTTTCACAGGCGAGTTCTGGGACTCGGAAATCGGAACCCACTGGATGTATGCCTTGGGTTTCGACTTCTTTCCCGTATTCTCCTCCTCTATGTACTCGGCGTGGACCAAAGCCGGCTTTCCGGTGTTTTCGTCTTTCTCAACTGACTTCACTGCAATATTGTGTGGAACCCTCATCAAACCAACCGGCTGGCCAGGTGCCAAACGGAAGTAACCCTTGGATTTCTCATCCCGGTAGTCGGATGCATCAATATAGAAGGTTTTGGTCAAAGTCAAAGTGTGCGAACCCATGGAATTGTTTCCTGGCTTGTATGGGAGCTCAACAGTCTCGCCAAAGTCGTCCGGAACGTTGTCCAAAACAACCTTCAACGGATCGACGATCATCATCAACCTTGGAGTGGTGTCGTTCAAATAGTCGCGGACCGCACTCTCAAAACGAGTCACCTGAATGTTGGTGGTGGAAGTTGTCACACCCAACGTGTTGATAAAGGTCAAAATGGCCCCTGGAGGAACTCCTCTTCTCCTCAAAGACTCCAAAGTGTAGAGCCTAGGGTCATCCCACGACCTCACATACTTGCCTTTGACAAGTTTGGCAATCTTCCTCTTGGACAGAACTGTTCCAGTAATGTTCAACCGTCCATATTCACGCTGAGGTGGTCTGTACACATGCAAAACGTCGCAAAGCCACTCGTAACTCTTCCTGCTCATGATAAACTCAGTCGTGCATAAGGAATGCGTGATGTTCTCAAACGAATCGACAAGGCAGTGCGTAAAGTCGTAAGTTGGATATATTTTCCACTTGGAGCCAGTTCTTGGATGTGGCTTGTCGAGCACTCGGTAGGCCACCAAATCCCACATCTGGGGAGAAGGAGAGTTCAAGTCCTGCTTCATTCTCAAGGTGGCCTCTCCCGGTTTGTAGAATCCATCTCTCATCTTCCTGAAATCTGCCAACGATTCTTCTGCAGGTCTCTCTCTCCATGGAGAGGCCGTTCTCTTGCCGCCGGGCGTTCCGTCGGCTTTAATTCCTCGCTGCTCCTTCACCTGTTCCGGAGTTGAGTGGTCCACATACCCGTATCCAGTCTTAATAAGCTGCTCGGCCAACTCGTACAACCTGTCGAAGTAATCTGACGAATATGTGATTTTCCAAGGCTTGTATCCAAGCCATTTCACGCACCGCTTTATGGAATCGAAGTAAATCTGGTCCTCTGCCTCTGGATTCGTGTCATCAAAACGAAGATAACATTTTCCATCGTTGTACTTCGCAAATCCGAAATTCACCATGATGGCCTTCGAGTGGCCAATATGCAAGAATCCGTTCGGCTCTGGTGGGAATCGCGTGTACACGTGACCTTGGATGAAATCACGGTGTGCCTGGATCACATCTGACCATTTTTGAGGCTCTTCTCCCGGCTTGTGAAGATCCCCAAGAAATCCCTCTGTAAACATGTTGTGTGACTTTCCAGAGGTCAAGTCCGATTCTGCATGCTTGGAATCCTTTTTGGCATTTGCCTGCTTCTTCTTGCCGCTTTTCTTGGGCTTCTGGGTGTCTCTCTCGTCTTTTGGTCCTAGATACTCGAGCAAAAATGCATCAATGGTAGGCTTGAAGAGCGAGGGCGATGCCCATTTGAGCGCCTTGATTCCCTTGACGTGTGCAAAGATCTTAGGCACTGCTCTGTACCTGGTAGCGATGACTTCATCCTTGTTTTCCTCAAAGTACTTGCCGATTTCTGCCTTAACCTGAGCTGGAGAAACGTTTATTCCCACACCAGACTCTTCCTCAAACGCCGTCTCGTTAAACACAGCCTTTGCATCTTGGTCCTGATGTGCCTTTATGTACTTGAATGCCTCTTTAATCTGCAAGTTTGTGGTGAGCTTGTCCGACACAATATACTTGACTAGTGTATCAATGTGCTTGAAATGCTTTCCCTTAAGCATGTTTGCCACATTATGCAATAAAGCATCCTTTGACTTGTCAAGCTGTTCACCATTCTGAATGCTTCCCGTCAATTCAATAAGTTCTCCCAATGATTGTGAGATCTTTTTGTTGCTCATAATCTCCTTGATTCTCTTATCATCAAAACCAACCTTGGAGAAAAGCTCCACGAGCTTATCCTCGGAAATCGGTTCTTCGCTTGCCATTTTGTGTGTTTGGTACTTCAGTCAAATGTGATTTCAATTCAACAAAATCTATGAATAATTATCGCTTTGTATTGTGCATACCTGCAGGTATGGTTTTTTCTAGAGTTCAACTTTTCATTCTCAACGTTTTTATTCCATTTTTTTTTTTATTTCTCCTTTTCTGTTATCTCACCTCCATTTTTTCTAAGCAAAAAAAAGACCTCTAAAAATCTGAAATTCGCTCAGCATCCCTCCTGTTCCTCTTTGCTACATTATGGGGAAACATTTTTACCTTTTTTTTTTTTCTTTTTACTATCTCGTCTGCTGCCTTGCAGCCTGGAGGCACATCACCAAAATCCAGATAAGGAAACCGGCTGCAACCATAAAGCACGAAAAACATAACAGAAGTGATATACCTACATTTACGTAAAACTTAAAGAAATCCTAGTAATATCAATTAAGGCGAAAAGAAAATACATAGCCAGCGAATATATAGCAACAACGTGTGCAATGCGATGAAATAGCCCGTAACAAGAATACAATGAACATATGCAACCACCAAGTAAAAAGCATATCAGCGATAACAATAAAAAAAAACGGCTGGTTGGTTCATGTGCAAGAAATGCAAATAGCTTCTTTTTTCCACTCTAGACTCATTTGGAATAACAAAGAAGAGATTGAGATAATAAGATGTGTGATCCGGATAGGATCGAATAAAATAAAACATGCTGTATCAGCGTGCGCTAGAAATAAAAAATAAAAGACATAGCCAACGAATAATTAGCGCAAACAATGGCACTACCGGCGATAGCCGGAATGTAATAATCAGGAAGAGTGGCATATCATAATAACAACGGACAAAGATGACTTTCGTGTACTTCACTTAGCTCAAGCATAATGAAGAAAAGTCATTATTTAGGCTACGGCCACCAGCAGCAGCTGCTGCTGCATAATTCATATGGCTTGGGGAGTTGTAAGAGGAGCCTGCAGAATTTGTATCAGAACCACAGAAGCAGAAGTTTTTGACGATCTGATTGTAATCATTGAAATCGTTCACTGTGCCAAAAGCAACGGGTCTGGGTCTTTGTGGAGCAAATGATGGCTTTCTTGCACTCATGAAGGCCTTTCTATAATGAATACTAGGAGCAAATTCAGACCGAATGGCAGATGCAGGTCTGGCAGACCTTGGAATGCGTGCTGCGTTCAACGAAGCAACAGATAGATGATGTGTAGCCAGAGATGATATGCATGATTCGGACTGGATCTTCTTCAGAAGATAGTTCTTGGCCTTCTTTGGCTGGAACTCGAACTTCTCAGAGGAGTTGAACGACTCATTGAAGTTATCGTTCTTCTTGAGCTTAAATCCAACATCATCTGGAGCAAACAGCGACCGCTCGACCGAACTGAACGATGTACGAGATGAGGAATGATGACCAGAAACTCTTACTCCGGTAGTCGAACCAGCTCTCTTTAGCATAAGACTGAAATTCCGGCCATGGTTGCTATCCCAGTATACGTGACCACCGGATATGTACTGAACGCAGTACTTGACACACACCAGAGGCTTGTTGCTGCATATAGAGTCAAGCTTGAGGATAAATGAGAACTTGTCATAACTTGAGGATGTGTCCGAGTACTTGAAGATGTGATTGGACGAAATGTAGTTCGCGCTATCCACCTCCATGTAGCTCTTCCAGTCATCCGTGGTCAACCGTATAACGATCTTCTTCTGGTACGCCACATTTTTGACATACACAAAGCCGATCAACGACGTTCTCGAACAATTCAGTTTCACCGACTCCAAAACGACGGGCCGGCCGGTCGAAAATCTGGCAAAGTTGACGTCCATCTTGGATGGGGCAGAGTCGTTTGACACGAGTTCCCAACACTCTTCATTGCCAAGCAAAGAGTCATTATCTTCTTCTTCTTCATCAGAAGAACCAGAAGACATTCCAAAGTCCCAAACCGGCTTTTTTGAGTGCACATGGTGCACAGTTGAGGTCTCTTTGGACACGGCGGCCGGCTTTTCTGTTCTGAAGAAGAACTTCACGTCTGCCAACTGTGGTGCAAACCGAACGGATTTCGAATTTGGCATCGACTCAGATCTGACCAAGGATGGAAGCTTGAGCGATGACTTGATAGGCTCACCAGACTTCTTTCTGAGAAGCCTTGGCCTCTGTATGTGAGGCTTGGTTGAAGAGGTATTGTCGACAAATGACTTGGCAATTCTCTTTAATGGAGTTCCAAGAGACTGTCTCTGCAAGTTAGAAGATGAGGAGGAAGAATGATTTGTTGGCTTCGAAGCCATCATGGAGAAGTGTAAGGCAGGGTTGTTGAGATTGAGATCGGTCGGCTTTTCTGACACGATGGTCTTATTTTCGTCATCGCCAACAATCGTCTGATTGTCTCCCTGAGAAATAGTCGATTCTCTGCTTGGGAGGTTGACTGGAACATCAAAAGTATGCAAGCTGCTACTTGAGCCAGTGCTGGAGACAGAAGACAGAGGTGTGGAAACAATAAGTTCGTCATCCGCAGATCGTGACGATGAATCACGTGACGTGGACGATTGTATGGAATCGAACTCCGAGCTCTGATTGGACGTTGAGCTGCTGCCCTTCATCTCCTTACTGATTATTTCATCAGGCACTTTGGAACAAACTAAGGGAACACCTGTACTCTTCGCCGTAACTTCAGAGGATGATGGGGCATTAACCCTTTGTCCCAGCTCACTATTCAAGCAAGATAAATTTGATGCGGTTAGAGGTGCTGTTTCGAACGATCTTGGACCTAGGTATGGCATGATGATATATGTATAAGTGCGGGGCTAAATGTAAAAATGAAAATCAGGCACCTTTGTAAAGTAAATTGATGACAAGCAAATGGACAAACAGCAAAAATTTGGGTGGTTGATCTATAGACTGTACCTTAGGAATTTCGTGTTATCAACAACAACAACAACAATCCAAACGAACAGAGCCTTTATCTATCTTTGCGGATAAAGGAAGAGCGGTAAAAAAGCTCCTACCAACGCTTTGTTCGCTTCACCACTGTTGTTATAAAGGTGGTCCCTAATTTATAAAAAGGGGCACTGCAAATTTTAAATTCTGTCGGCACAGTTTCTTAATAGATAAAAGATACTGGCGATAAAATAAAGTTGTTTTTTTTCTCTCTTTTATTTATCTTGCTCCTTTTCTAGCAGGAGAATGCAATCCACAACCAGACGGCTCCTTTATGTATCTAGCAAGATAGCAATAAGAGGTATAACAGAGTAGGACGTAGATTAGAAGATTTACAAGTAGAAGCTTAGAAAGGAACAAGTCGAACAAAAAAATATCAAAGCATCTAAATTACACGCCGGAATACGTATCAGATATATATGAAGTCCACTTACTAGGACGAAAGGGGAGCGTAAAATGGAATGGTTAAAAAAGCAGCAATAAAGTTAAAGAAAAAAAAAAAGTAGATTAGGGCGCCCCTCTTTTTTGTTTTATCCCTTTCTCTTTATTTTTCATGAATCGGCTAAGTTTCCAACAATCGGAAGTACTACAAAATAACTAGGTTGAGATTATTCGAACCCCATACTTATTATGCAAAATTGCCTGATCATATTATTCCCTTGGAAATTTCTTTGTCTTTCCCTCAACAAAAACAAAATATACTTTTCTGTTCGTGATCATTGTTGATTTCTGGTGCTGCCGCATTATCTATCACTCTACTTTTTCTCAGTTAGGGAAATTGCAATTTTTTTTTTCTCCTACAGCTTTCCATCCGTGTTCCGAGTTTTTTTTTTTCATCGCTTCCTGGAAACTACCAGAAACAAGTATGCTCGAGCCACTTTCCTGTTTGTTTGACTTTTTTTTCTTCCCGAGAAGAACAGCCACATTGTTTGTTTTGTGTTGTTTTAATCACGAAACAATTCACTCCAAATCTATTTGTTTGGGAAAGGCGGGGAAACGAAGAAGTAGTGAACCGCGAATTTCAAGGGACTAATTTGATACATGGGAAAACGAAGTCGTCATACCTACGGATCAAGTCATCCTTTCATTTTTAATTTCTGCATTGCCGAAAATGGCTCACACGTCTGGAATTATACTCCGAGATTTCCTGTTGCTAGTATTCCCTGCTCCGTTCACTACTTCAACTTGTACTTCACCTAAACTAGACTTATTACTAATCCATGCTTTTTCACTTTCTTCTGTATTTGCTTTGCCTTTTTTCCAATCCACCTTTTTTTTTTTTTTTTTTGTTAGCGGCCATTTGGGCTAAGCCGACCATTCCGGGTATTGGATGAGGGCATTACATTGTTAACGTGATTTCTCCAGGTTTTATTGCTTTATTCATGCAAGAATATTGTATTTTTTTGGATACACGCGCATTGCCTGTTCATCTCCAGGATTGCATTATGTTTATTTTTATTCCTTTTGCTATAAGAATTCATATCGACATTTTATTTATCCTCTTTATTATATTTTTCTCTTATTTTATCGCATTTATTTTTTTTTGCTCTTCGCTCGCGTCGACTTCGTCACTCATAACTCAACATGAGCTATTAAATTAAATACCTGTACTATGACCAAGCAGTAGGTCATAAACATGTTCATTTATAACATTATTAGAATATGAAAAGCGCAAATAATTTACCATTCAGCTCTTTTAGGAATATATCGGAATACATTTCGTGAATCATTACCCCACAAATTTAAGTCGGAACAACGTTTTCCTGATACAAATTGTGGTTTCACAAATCCTCGTTCCCCTATAATGCAGATCCTGAAATTGATGTCACATTTTCCTATGCCTAATCTAACATATCATTTTGGCCCCGTATTTTTAGTCATAATAACAATAAGATCATCTGCATGTCATTGCTTTTGATAATCTGCTCTTTATCTCTTCTTCCAACCCCTATGGATATTCCGTTTCGGACTTTTTCTGTTGTCTCTTCCGAAATGTGAAATTCAACTTCACTGCGTTATCGGTGTTGATTTCAGTTGCTTTTGGCACTGCTCGGCAATTCGCTCGAATACAATATTTTTTGTTGGATTTTTTCCGTCTTCAATTGCTGCTTCATAATTTCGAAGTCCGACATTCATTTCACTTTGTGTGACAGTTACGATAAACGAGGAAGAAGTGCATGCGTTCACTTTCCGCAACATTCAACATGACTCTCGAGCTTATCAATAATAAATGTGTATGAACTTTGTCACATATTACGTAAATGTGTCACTTTTACGGAGTTCAATGTCGATTATGTACGTGATAACTTGGCATTATTTATTTTTTATTTTTATTTTTTTTTTTGGGGCGCTAAATTGCTTGAAAGCAAGTGCAACATTTTCGCATCTCCAATTATTTCTTAATTTGTAACACTAGGGCCGTGACGAAATACATGGAGTATGATATTTGTATACTTTATTCTCTTGACACTCTAGATCACAGAACAACACCAACATAAGAGAGTAAGTATAAGCCTGAGTGATGACAGGTGACCGATTGATCCTCAGCTACTGAATGTACATTCTATACTTCCGTAAATAAAACCACCCGAGTAATTTCCGAATTAATTTTTGTTTCAATTGAACCGGGCTCAAAAAAATACGGCAAACTAAATCCACAAACGTGGAATAAGAGGCTACTTATTATCCCTAAACATCTTTACACTCCTTGAATCAGATGTTTACAGTACTGTATATTTGAAATCAAGACCACCAGTAGAGAGAGGGGCCAGAGGAAGATATGTGAATATAGAAGTTTATATTTCTCCGCAAGCTCTGTTGATCATAAATACCTATTTGATGTACTCGTAACAGATCCTAAAGGTCTGTCTAGTCAAAAAGAGAATCCGACATATGATTTGCGATCTTCCCAATTATTATATTTATGTACAAATAACAAGGACAGTGGTTAACATATATGGCACAGATATCTGTATTGTTTCGGGCAAATATGTCTGCATTTCATACACCAGTCTGGAAGCTTATAAAGGTTAGAGTTCAGCACTGTAGACACTAAATCCACACAAATGTAAGATATGCAAAAGTACTTATCACAATTGCACATTTAATAAGATCAGTAGTGCTAGCTATGTGTTGACGGATGTACAAAAACGCAAGTCATAAACTCATGGCCCCGTTTTCATACTTTGTTCATTAATAGTGAAGGTCGTTGGGTTATGGCTGATACGAAAAAAATCTAGGATAGTTTCTCTTTTTGGAAGTTTTTACATACCAGCCGCGATTTTTTTTTTTTTTTTTTTTGGTCTTTCGCTTTCCCTGGGACTGACATATCTATACATTTGAACGGCAGTATAAAAGCTTCTGTGGTACTCATTTTGGAAATGTGGCCATAAATTATTTGCATTATGATAAGGATAGCGTTAAATGTGTTTAGGAAAGATATATGGTAAACTTTGAGCAAACGACAGACTAACCTACTCATAAAATTGTCACATCGCTAAAGTGACCTTGCAAAATTTTTTTTGCCTTCTTACCGCCCTGAAATGGATATGGAATTTGCAGATTAAGGAATATTCATGATGAATAAAGCGAAACAGTGACAAATATGGGCCAAATTCAGTTTGTATGGTTTCCGAAATTGTTAGTTAGCAAATTCTAATGCATTTGGAATTTTGTGATACCAGCCATTTCAGATATTTCAGGGAAATCCACAGAGAAAGTTTTCGCGATGATGCGCGACAAAGAAATTAGGCTCTGAATTTAGAAATGTCTTGCAGTAGAATCCTGTGTGAGTGGCCGAAATAAAGAAGCAATGTGAAAAAAGGTTTTAAAATATATTATTTTACCTTTGTTTCCCTTGTATTGAAGCCAGAGTGAAACACGAGTTTTCTTGAAAAGGGAATTTGGAAAAGCCAGCCAACTTTAACTGCCACTAAGTTTGATGGTGGCCGGGACGTATATATAATGTCTCAAAATTACTTTCTTCCCCAAGGAAAGAAAAGAACAGAAGTAAGGGACTTGAAAGGGCCTTTTCGGCTATCGTCAACATCAGTCATTCATTTTCCTTAACAAACAAGTTATAATCAAAGTCACATTAGTATTCAAACAGTCATTCATTCTTTTGCTTGAACCAGGACTCAAACCAACTGTTAGACTACTACAAGATCATCAACGATCACATTAAAGTGGATAAATATAGCGATAATTTTTTGCAATTGCTTTCAGCGACAACGACAATAATCTTTGATAACAAATGAAGTTCAGCAACATCATTCTCTTGGGCTCGGCACTTCTAGCCGAAGTGTTTGCAGCTCCAGTTGAGCCGAATGGGTATGAAGAAGATAAATTGGATGGTATGTACTACCGGAATGATGAAGGTAAAGCAGTCAGATTGGGAAGAAGAGACATTGATACTGCAGACATGCCAGCTGGTGCATGGTATAAAACCGTGACCACTTCAGTTGATGGCAAGTATGGCACATATCTTGAAGTCGTCTATACTTCGACAATCAGACCTGCCACCACCTATGTTGTGACGAAGACTTACTACTCCACAAAGACGCTACAAAATGGTGAGATCACCACTGTTTCTTCGGTTGCAAAGTCGACAACAACACAATCTGCTGTAATTGCAACCGACCCAGCAGAAGCAAGTTCAGAGGCAACTGCAACCAGTAGTGAAAACAGCAGTCCCGAAGAGACGGAAAGTTACGATTACAGCAGTACAGGTAGTGACTTTGGAAGCTCGATTCCAGCCTCAACCGTTGCTGAAAATTCTACATCCTCCGCATTCTCCACGTCGAGCACACAATCCACACAGTCCACACAGTCCACAACTTCAAGTTCCGCATCTTCTACAATAACTTCATCACCTGTGAGCAGCTCGGGTGTGCAGAAAGTGACTGCTTCTGTCAGCTACTCCTTCCCTTCGAGTTCCGATTCTGAAGACAGTGTTTCGTACACTCCTTACTATACAGAAACGGCTGGTAATGGTGTGTGTATTGTCTACTATGCAGAGGATGACGAAACAGAGTCATACGATGATGATACCCCTTACACTACGATGACTCTCACCTCGGTTGTTGCTACTGTTACTCTAACACGGAGCTGATTTAGCCAAGGCAACTTGAATACTCTTAGATCGGAAAAAGAAAGAATAAATTCAGTGGTAATAAGAAAAAGCGGTCAGGTGTATGATGCAGAAACACACGTTGAATCCAAGAATATGTGAAAATCTGGATCCATTACAAGTATTATTAAATAGTGTGGAGACTCCTGAATTTTTCACTTATCTTGGCTCAATTGTTTTTCAGGCTACCGTATCGGCTGGAGTCGCAGTAGAAAAAAAAAAAAAAAAATTTAATGAAGTAAAACAACGTTGGTCCGGGTCGGGCCTGACAGGCACAGGGTAAAAAATTTGGTTAGTTGTTCGGTATATACAACCAGTACTTATAACCCATAAACATTGTACTTTCTATAATATAAAACAAATATTTCGTTTATCAGATCTTATGTGCGTACACTCGCTTCTTCTGGTGTTCTAAGTTGTTTGACCTGTGAAATACTACATAATCTGATGTATAGTACTACATTAAATTTACATGGAAACAGGAACACGCTCGCTCTTTTTCCATTTCACGCTCTCATTATAGGGAATAACGCGTTTCCCTTCTCTTATTTTATTTTTTTCTTCTTCTCATCATCAGTATCTTTTTCCTCTTTCAAAGTTTTTCGTTCACTCACGAGGTTGCCTTTACTCCGCTAGATTTCCTTCTACAAACGCGAATCTTTTTCGCACATCAACTCCTTCACCATTGTTTGCGTATTTACTGCTTTACGTCTTGATTTATTTTTATTGATCCAACTCTTCCCTCAACTGCATCCATCTTTATTTCTTCGATTTTCTGTTTAAGCAACAATTTTGCAATCCCAAACCAAGCACATCACTCACTAGCTATACAAATTAGATTCCCATTTGCTTACAATCATGAGCAGAGTAAATAAATTAGAAGGCAACTCAGAGGCATCTCCAGACTTAGACAACTACGATGGAATAGAAGAGGTTGCACAGGTACAGTCTCTTTTGAAGGTTAAGGAGAACGATGTATCATTATCAGACGTGTCAAGCCAGGTGAAGCGGGTTGCAAAGAAATTAGACAAAAACCAGTCTTTTTCCGACTCACCAGAACTGAGCCCTGAACTTTCTATTACGCATCGTTCGAACACTGAGGCATCCTCCGAATTACAAAGTAAACCAGATTCCTCGGGTCTTGATCTTGAGTATGAGACATTCAGTGGTTCAGTGGCAGATTTTGCAGATTCCACGAACGATCAAATTGCAAATAATGGGGATGATACGTCGGCTGACTCTCAAAATTCAGAGTACTCCAATATGAACGATAGTTCAATCACAGCAAGTACATCGGCAGCATTTTCCTCAAAGGAGAAAGATGAAACACCACAAATCAAGGTTGCAAAGCGGTCGTCAAAACAGAATGAGGATACAGTGACAGATTTCTCCAAAATCAAGTCGTACCGAGAAATTTCATCGGGAATTAAAACCAAGGAGGGAAAAGACAACACATTAAAGCAAGAAGACAGAAAACTTCAAGAACTTACAGGCGGGCTTAAACAGCTAACGGTTCAAATCAACAAGCTCAGGCGTGAAATTGAAGTGGTTGATGAGCTGATGCCGGATACGTATGAGGGATCGCCTCTTGCACAGTCTATAGATTACAAAAAGTTAAAGTTTGCACGCGAAAAGCTTCACGAGAAGAGGGAAGCTCTGAAGAAAAAGAGATACGAGCTTGAAATCAAGATAAACAACAAGTTGAAGCATATTTACGGCTCTGCAGACAGTGATCGTGCTCAATACTGGGCGGCAAAGACGCGGAACTTATGATTATTACAGAATGGTGCTTTAGTTGTATATACTTGGGACGCAAAAGACATCTATTGGCAATATAAGAATTCTATAAGAGAAAAGAAGCGCTTTTCAACATGTGGAATACGACTTATTGTTTATCACCTTACCCTGCCAACTATAAAGACGCGACATGTCGACATGCGAGGAATGCCCATCGTCTTGCGTATAGATGTTACATCCGTACAATTTTGCATACGGAGGAGTATACAAGTGGAGGCTGACAGCCGGAACTGTACCGACATTGGTGACTCTATGGACTCCTATCAAGTCGTTGATATATCTGCTCTGATTCTTGTTCATTGGATGCTTATCGTAACATACCACCTCGTTTCCCTGGCCTTTGATTCGGGGATTGTCGAAAAGTTCTTCTTGCAAACTTCCATCCAAGATTTTCATAATGCAGTGTGCTCCCGCATGGTCATGGATTGCAGAACCTTTTTTTGGATTCCAAACTAGAATAAGCAGGTTGGCGTTATCACCAAAGTTTATCACTCCATTTCGGGTGTACCCTTTGTGGCTTTCTTGTAAGGCATATTTTCCCCAATCCTTGCGATCAGATTTATATCTGTCCATCAAACTTTGCAGTTTGGCATGATCTATCTCAGCTGGACGGAGATGCTTTGGAACATCCAAAATTTTCTGAAGTTCATCTATCAACTCATCCCAAGTGAGGCTATTTTCTATCTGAGTGTCGTTTACGGTCATCTTTTAATATGTATATTTTTATACTCGATGTGTATAGAGCTAACTAACCCAGTTGGGTGTGTAAACACCGACGAGTGAAGTTGAATTCAGAATAAAAATTTCGTGTTTTCTTTTAAATGATAACGTCGACAATTACGCAAAATTTACGCTTTCATTTCACTCTACCATGTTTACGCATTGTGATCAATCCTAGGAAGCTGCAAGCGCTGCTTATCACTTTGAATCATGGGTGATCACGCAATCGTAAGTAAAATTATTTAGGTGTACTGGTGCGGCAGGTAGGGTATCCTGCATTATGCTGCATGGTACAGCATATTTCGATTTTGGATACTAAAATTTCAGTTATCCAAAGCGGTTGAAGGAATCAAAGGTGTGATAATAATCTTGTTGTTTATCCGCTTTGTAGTGTGATCATCACTTGGTTAATTTTCCTATATCTGAATCATTAATCTTATTCCACTTATACATTTTTACCAACACATTTTTACCACCAAACCCTGAAAATAAGACCCTTGCGTTGGGCGAGAAAAAAAAAATTTCGTGTTCGTTCCATATTTTTTTCGAGACTTCGTGAAATGCCTCTCCTCAATAACTTAACCCTAAGCATAACATTACTCTCTTTTTGAGAAAACAACATAAAACTTTGAAGAACCAATTAGTAGACTAATATTCTTCTTGAATTTGCAAATTGAAGTAAGTACAGATTGTGCATAGAGCTGCTTTTTAGTGGAATTTTGAAACTTAAGTGATGATAACTTTTACTTAGTTGCTTGAATCCGGGTTTGAAATTGTTTTCCTACTTGGTTTGTGTGAGCACTACATGACTACAACGGTATCTGATAATCTAAATATATTCAAATTTCTGCAGAAGTGAAGTGGGACCGGGATTGTGTAATGTGTGCAGTTTACTAACACCGATATTTCATTTCCATCAGATTATATTTGCTTTTCCACAAATGATCGCTGTGTGAAATTAATTGTTTAACTTCGTTGCCAGATATGTCTACAAAGCATAGCAGCGAGAAGCTGGAAAGATTTACCAGACCCCTTCCTATTAAGGTTATCCAAATACCGCCCGTTTATCCAGGAAATCCGGTGTCTTGGGTTGTTGCAGCCTGTTCCTTCATTTATCAAGCAATCACCCTTTGCAACAAGAAAGTTGACATTCTGTATGATGAGGAGGAGTGCTGCTTTAAAGTGACAAACTGCGAAGATGCAAACTATCTTTGGGAGTCCGGCTTTTATGGCAAGGGCTCACTTTCACGTTCAGAGCCCACATGGATAGCACGAGCTGAAAAGCGTATTTTGGGAGTTAATGCAAAGGAGATAACGGGTGAGGAGATAGTGAAGTACAGAAGACAATTGAGGGAAGCATATAAAAAAGATAGAAACGAGTTTCTTTTGCGCGAGAGAAATTATAAGTTATCTGGAGATAAGGACAAACTGGCAGGGCTGGAAGTTGAACGTACAAAGTTGAGTGAGAGGCGTGATTTGATTAGTAGAGCTCGTCCTCCATCAAGTTCTTTTAATCAAAATAATCTTCGTGCGGAAGATCGAGAGCTTATGATAGATGGTCACACAGTTCGAAATATCGAGTATTTGCAGCTCACCCACTGTGAGTCTCTCTTTCTCAGTTATATAGGTGCTGCGAGAGTGACTGCTGGCAAGGGTGATGAAGTCAAGGTGCTTTCAACAATCAGGCTTTTGAAAGAGCAGACTTTACAGTTTGGTAACGCTTCTCCACAGAATGATTTTTTGATTCAATTTGTCGTTTACATGCATTACAAGTCTTTGGGATGGTGTGTGAAGAGCGGCCTCAAATTCTCTTCGGATTACGTTTTATATCAGAGGGGCCCACCTTTCCATCATGCCGCTTTTGCCGTTACCGTTATGAATAACACTTCGAAGCAAAGATTGAAAAATTGGACGCATTTCGGATCTATTTTTCGTGTTGTGTCTGCTGTCAAGAAAACAATGATTCTTTGCTATGTTGATTCACCTTCCAAGGAGATGTTCGAACAGGTTTGGAACTCTTTGGATGGACGCGATCCCGAGGGCTTGATCCGATTGCTAAACTTGTACACGATCCAGGAGATTGTTTACAAGAGATGGACGCCAAGTCGTACGAGAGTGTAGACTCTCTCATTGCATACATAAATAGATACAAATATATTTATACAAGCGAGGTTCATTGTAGATTTTTGGATTAAACATGATTATCTATATATTACTATGTGTGTTGTGCATAGTCCCCTATTCACACCTTTCCCTTGTATGCCTTTCTGACCCACGAGCAATCTCGTATCTCACCTTTGAAACCCTTTAAATCTGCTTTGTCCGTCTTGGCTATGCACACATAATTTTGCCTATCGGGAAGAATACACTTCTGCTGAGAATCTGGAAATGGACATGGGCAGTCGATTGGCTTTGAAACACAAGCAAAACTTTCCGGGCAGAGATACTTGCTGCACTCTGAGTTTAGTTGCTTCTTTTGATAGTCAAACTTCTCTTCCTGTTGTCTCATTTGCTGGCCAAACAGATTTTGAAATATATCAGCTTGTACGTATGACACGGTAAATAGTAATGTGAGTATCAACGATAACGGAGTCATGATGTTTTATGCAAATATTGACAAATGACTTGTTTATACTAGTGAAATACAGCTATATTAGTATTGATACCGCTTTGTATGATGCAGAAATAAATCTGTTTGCTTTCGGAACGTAAATCAATGTCTAATTATAATCTTCACTTAACACGTCATAAACGAACACAAGTCTTAAAAAATCAGGTTCCTAAATAGAAAACTAGCGAAAAAAAGGAAAAAAAAAAAATAGGATATGAGGGACATATGAAAAGTTAACTCTACCATAATATTCGCGTATCTCTATAATCCTCTTAAATGTTGGGCTTTCATAACTACACATCCTTGTTGCACATATACAATTTCCACCTTGATCAATCAAAATGCCATCAGAGCAACAGTCTAAATACATGAAGGCGAAACCATCTGGTTCGACTGCTCCCAAGCAAACCTCTCCAATGTGGATTACAAACTATAACTTGCTTTCCGGTGGACTTTGGGCATTCATTCTTCTCAACACTATCATAACTGCGATTTTCTTCGGTCAGCCTGAAATGTTCACATTAACAAACAATTGGGTTGTTCTAGTTCAATGCTGTGCAGTTGTGGAGATTTATAATTCTGCTGTTGGTAATGTCAAGTCACCTTTGCTTACTACCGTGATGCAAGTGGCTTCCAGACTACTTATTGTTTTGGGAATTTTCAAGGCTCTTCCTTATTCTCCAGGAAACTATCATTGGGTTTATATTACTCTTTGCATCGCTTGGTCGACCACCGAAACGGTTAGATATTATTATTACGCCGCTAAGTTGTTGACACATGACAATACACCTAAAAAGTTGACGTGGCTCAGATACAGTCTATTTACAGTTCTGTATCCCATGGGAATTTCATCTGAGGTCAGCATCATCTACAAAAGTTTAGACGAGGCCCAGTTCGTTTATGGTGCCGTGTATAAATACTTCCTTATTGCTTGCTTAGCAATATATGTTCCAGGATCGTACACTCTTTACTCTTATATGCTTAAGCAGAGAAAGAAGCAGATGAAGAAGCTTGCAGAGGGGGATAAGCACAAAAAGGAAGTTGAGAAGAAGTCCGAGTAAGTTTCGGAGGATTATAACATTCTGCATCTTTATATATAGTTGTCTAAAAATCCACAATGATCAGCCATTGCGCATATTATGGTTAAAAGTCATGTTAAGTAAATGTACGGATGTTTCTAATGCTTTGAAAAGCATTTTTCACCCTTGTCTTTTTTTTTTTTTTTGGCACACAGCCAGAGTTATCAACTAGACGAATAAGCGAAGAAATGTAAAACCAACATTAAGTAAACCACACATTATAACAAGTCTTTCAGAGTGTACTTAACTAGTCACCTATATTATTTATTCGACATCATGCTTTCCAGAATATGTGGTGTTGGCTTCAAGACTGGATTTAGAAGCTCATTCATAAAAGCATATACCTTACAGAGCAGAAACACCACTTTTAGATCTTTACATTCTTCACTTTTCGCACATAATCAGGAGCACTTAGATGCTGAACGAAGCCGGCCATTGAAAGAGTCAAATTCACCAAATTCTGAGAAGATTAATGAAGCTGTACAAATTCCAGATTTGACACCTCTCAAATACGAGCAGAACTTGTATGCTACAATTAACATTCATAATCGTCCTTTCTTAGTAACTAAGGGAGACATTATTATATTACCTTTTAGAATGAAACATGCAGATATTGGGGATGCACTTCAGTTTACAGATATTACAACAGTTGGATCAAGAAACTACACATATCACGTCAAAGAAGGATTACCATCAGATGCAGTTACAATCAAAGGAATAATTTTAGAGAAGACAAAGAATCCTATGTATGTGAAGGAGATTACAAAGAAGAGAAATAGACATACCAGACATGTTCAGGTGAAGCATGACCTCACGAAAATCAGAATAACTGAGTTAAAACTTAACGTTTAAGGACAGCATCCACTGTACTCTATTAGTCATTCAGTGACTCGGCTATATTGTTTAGTGCCGACACATGGTCAATTATTCCAAGTCTAGACAATTTAGCCACCTTTATTACGGTCGCCCTGGATCATATCTGTAAATGCATGTACATATATCTAAATAGCAATAGACATGGACATATTGTTATAATTTAGTATAAACACCACAATAGTTATATATATTATAAAGACAGCATACGATTTGCAAAGCATTAGGTAAAAACTATGGCCACTGATTGTTAGATACAATATATTTGGTTAATTTATACGGTGGATATTTTTAATGCTTGACTTTTACTTTTTCATACTCCGATCCCTCTCGTACAATTATTAGGCGCGCGCTAAAATTTCTTTGCTATTTTATTTATAATAGATAAGGAAGATAGATAGTCGGCGTACACACACACAATTCTAATACATTTTTATTTGAACATTTGAGTCAAAGAACTTTCTTAATCACAGTGGTATATCTTGGGCTGAGTTTCTTTGATCAGTTTTGTTTTCCTTAAACTCTTTGGGCATTGGAATTGGTGATGAGTTCAAAGACTAATGAGAAAGACCAGATTCCAGAGTTTCTTTACGATCAGTTTCCGTCAGAAATCAACTCATATTCACTGAATTCAACTGATGATTCACCGTACGCATCTATAACACCAGCTCATCTTGATCCTCACCAGGCCACTATGGGATATATTCACCAACACACAACGGAAAAGCATAGTACTAAGGCAAGAGCACGACGGACTTCAGCAGGAAACAAACACGTTGAAAAATGGAATAGTGGCAGGAAATTTGGTCATGCATCGAACCATAAAGTTGAAGAGGAGTCATCTATTTCGACTGCAGATACTCAAAAATTGAATGTTCATACTCCAACTTCGAAAGCCAGCCGAGATTCCACCAATAATACCTCTCCGATATATACAGAAGTTAGCAGTAAGTTTACTTCTTTAATGAACTCAACGGACACTTCAGGCAGCTCAATGTTCGAGTCTGCCGACGAAACAAGTACAGATAGGCATTCTCATGAATTCAGTTCTGCTCATGAAACAATAGGGCCGGAATTTATTCCATCGACTCTTGATCCAGGAATAGGTAAACTGCACAATTCAGGTGAGTCTGAAGATATTAATCGGAAAACGGTGAATTCAAAGTCATCGATAGATACATCACCGATGTCAAAAAGAAGTAACTACCGTGATAGTGTCAGCATCAATATACCCGATCGGTGGTCTCTGTCTCTTCATTCTATGCCTACAGCCAGCTCGTCCTCTGATTCCTATAGTGATGAGGATGAGCCAATTTCAGCATCAATACCGGCGGATGATAACCTTCATTCATCGAAAACGCTTACAAGGGGTGTCCAAACTTTATCTCAACATGAACGTGAGAATTCTGTCACACTGGATACACCTGAAAACTGTACTATGGAGGTTGTTGTGAAATGGTTGCGACTTCACAAATTCAACGAGACTTGGGTGCAAACATTCTCTCGGTACCATTTAGAAAAGGACCGCTTTTATAACTTGCAATCATATGAGAACCTTCGAATGTATTTGCAAGGGCTTGACACTAGTGATACATTTTCCACACCAGCAAGATTTCTTCAGCTTTTGAGGAAGGAGATAGCACACCAAATTATATACAGACCACCTCCATCAATCACAGTTGTTACGTCAACAGGTGAGGCCACTTCCCCAATATCAATGGTATCTTCAATAGTCCAATCACCAACATCTATGCTTTCCAGCGACAGCAAGCTGTCTAATTTCACTGCATCATCAACCGAGTCGTGCGGATCCTCCACTATTGGAGTTCATAATAAAACTGGTACTTCAATTAATGTGGCTCGCTCTGCCTCACAATTAGGGAAATCGAAACTGCCAAAGGTGGAGGAATCTCGAAGAAAGTCGGACTCGTCTGCCAATTCATCTTTGAACAACAAGTACAAGCTATCGCCGAAGTCCTTAACATCCACTGGATCGAAATTCTCATCTCATACTGCTCCATCTGATAACAACATTTTGACATCCTCGAAAACTCTTGCTTCTCCTCATGGAAATCTTGGGGAGCGGCTAGTTCCAGTTGCATCTGCTCCAATTCCTCAGCTTCGCAAGCTAAAAGATGCAGAAATTTCATATTCTACGAGAGTAAATCGTCAGTCGATTCCGAAGTTGACAACTGCCTCTCAAAATGAAGTAAAGTCCGAAAGACCCATGACTGCTTCTGGTTCACTTTCTCATTCACCATCTCTTGTCAGAAGGTTTACCAGAAGGCATAAACGGTCCAGTTCTGCTACCACATCCATGTTTAGCGGCACGGAAATGTCAGCTAGTGTGAATACTGATTCGGTGAATGTCAGATCTGATTCTGCAGAGAATAGAAGTCCGACTTCTGCTCAGGGCCCTCTTCATTCTAGAAGCAAGTCTAAAGGTTCAATATCCGATGCTAGTACTCCGAAGGGACTTTTCAACAAGTTTTTTGGCAAAAGCAAGCCTAGTAGCACAGTTGCAATATCTGAAGAATCACCAGTTAGTCCAGTATCCTTGGTCTCTATGTTTTCCCCTTCGGAATACAAGAAATCAAGGAGAACTTCGTTTGAAGGGGAGAGAAAAAGACTTAGTATGTTTCTGGGAGACTACACCTTTAATGAAAAGAAAAAGAAGTCCACAGACGATTTTCTATCAGGCCGTAGAAACACAACAAAGGGAAAGAAGTCTGTTCCCGCGTTTGAGAAGATTGGGCCCGTGGGAAAAAAGCCATCACCAGCAGGCGTAACAATTCCAGTTATCACTACTTCAAAGCTTCACTATAACCAAAATCATGTGTCATTATCTGCTACAAATATAAGGAAGGCCAAGGAGATTGCTGCTTCGACCAGAAAACTAGCTCAATCGGGCAAAAGTGAGGCCCCGTACTTTTTTGTGGATGATAAATTCAGGCCTTCCAGGGAAGCTGAGGAATCCAAGTTGTACATTTTAATTACTGCAGATAACGTGTCATTCAAAGCCGTTGCCGTGGACTCAATAAAAACTGTTGATGAGATGAAGGATAAGTTTACTAGTGAGCTAGGATTCACTGATGGTGAGCTTTCAAGGTTTTATCTCACCGATTTCGGTTGCAAACGAGGTGAAGCACTTGAGGAAGCAGAACTTCAGAAACTGCTTGATTCCAGATTTTTTGGCGGCGTGTGTAAGTTATACGTGCAGCCACTAACCAAGCTGAAACCGATGACCAGCAAGGATGGAATTGGGCTGTTAGAATTATCTGCGACTCAACAGATTTCGCTGAAGGGAAATTCAGAAACTGATTCTGATGGTGCAACCCTAGCTGAGGATAATAAGCAGCAGCAGAGGTCTGTACATCCGGCATACGTAGATGAGGCCAGCGAAGAGATACTGTTACCAAATCAAGCGCACTTCACTAAAAACGATAATACTTCGCGGAGATCAATATCAGAAGGTGCTGTCTATGATACGACAAGACAGGGATCACTAAGAAGACAGAAATCGGTCATGTCTCAGCGGAAAATGTCCTTTAGAGGTACATCGACAGCCTTTCCTGGTAGTCTTGCCACGAGCTATTCAGATCATCTTGCCAGGACAACTTCATTGAGAAGAGCACCTTCTGGCAGCATATCACGGTCGAAGCTCAAGAAAAGAAGTCCTTCAATCACCCGAGCAAAGTCTATTGCCAGGACCTCTGGTGATTACAGTTCAAGTGAAGATCGAGAAAATGGAAGAATGAGGTCTTTTCGAGTGATCAGATCTGAACGGAAAGAGGTTGACTTTGATCAACGAAGAAAGACACCTTTTGTTACTCCATCAACTGACATGTCTTCTTCCAGAAGGCTTTCAATGTCCGGAGCAGCTGCAAATTTGGTTGCACTAAGAAGTGCACCACCTCCTCCAGATGACACCCAAGCCTCAGGCTCAAAGTCTTTGAAATCTGTTTCTAAAGTCAACAGAAAACCACCTCCAGCGTTCCCACCTGAGACACTGGAACTTATGGAAAGACGAAGCTCTTTAAGAAAGTTGATAAGTCTATCCAGGAAGTCAACAATTAGGAGAAAGAACACAACCGCTTCTGTTCGAAGCCGGTTCGATCCATTCGCAGAAAACGAAGTGAACTTCGCCGATGCTCCAGAGCTGGACTCTAGCAGTACATCAAGCGAGTCATCTTCTGGTTCAGACAGTGATCTTTTTGCAAAAGTTCCAACGAAACCGTTGGCCAATGCAGATTCCGCAGAAGAGGAGGAAGATTCAAGCGATCATGATGATAATGTATCAACCATCGATAGTAATACAAAGCATGAATTGGATTCTAAGGATGTTAAGGCCGTTTCCTTTTCATCGGATGCAATTGAGAAACCTTCCGGAAATTCTGGTCAAGCTACCGGTCCAATATCTGATGCTGTTGAGAATAAAAGCTTTGGCATGAACTCCACGAGTACTTCGAACACATCGAGATCCAAGACCGATTCTTCAGAACTGTCCTTTACTCTTTCCTCATCGGATTCATCGTTAGATATTAGACCCCCTGCTGAGGTTGTCTATGACAACTTGGAGTTATACTTTCCGAATGCGGATCTTGACAAAATGATTATCGACGAAGTTGTTTCCCCACCTGTTTCGCCAATAGTGGAACATCCGGATGTTAAGAATAATGTAATGAAGGAACACCGCAAGAGAAAGCCACTTAGAAGTAAACACACTACTTCAAAAGTTCACAGAACTGTTGATAAAAGCAATTCTTTGGGTGGGGGACAGTTCCATAGGATGAAGAGTATTCGTATAGTTGCCCAGGAAGCTAAGAGAAAGGCTGTAATGAGACAGAGCTCTGCAAGACGTGGCGGAAATCTGTTGAGAAGAAAAAGCACTAAGATGTGGGGTCAAAAGGTGATAGAGGTGACTCCTGGGACCTCTTCAGAGGTGTATGTGAACAAACTACGCGATAAGAAGGGGAGATTTAAACAATTTGCCTGGGTTAAGGGTGAACTTATTGGTGTGGGTACATTTGGAAAGGTGTATCTTGCAATGAATGTCACTACAGGTGAGATGATAGCCGTCAAGCAGACAACAATTTCATCGAGATTCCTTGATAACAGAGAGATGAAGGAGCTGGTGAAGAGTTTCAAGGCCGAGGTGGAGACACTGAAGGATTTGGATCATGAGAACATTGTCCAGTATTTGGGATTTGGTATGAAGGATAATACGTACAGCATATTTTTAGAGTACGTGTCTGGTGGGTCTGTGGGTCACTTGATTCGGAGCTATGGACAATTCCCTGAGGATTTAATTCGTTACTTAACTAAACAGGTGCTCCAAGGGTTGACATATATCCATTCCAGGGGAATTTTGCACCGTGATCTGAAGGCCGATAATCTTCTTTTGGAGAATGACGGTGTTTGCAAGATATCTGATTTCGGTATCAGTAAGAAGTCCAAGGATATATATTCGAATCAGTCGGCAATGACTTTCCAAGGAACGATTTTTTGGATGGCACCTGAGATTATAGATGCGAAAGCACACAATGGTTACAGTGCCAAGGTTGATATATGGTCTCTTGGGTGTGTTGTCTTGGAGATGTATGCAGGTAAAAGGCCATGGCATGATTTTGCAGCAGCTGGTGCAATATTTCGATTGGGAAAGAAATCTGCTCCTCCTATTTCAAAAGAGACAAAGAAAAGAATCAGTCCATGTGGTATGAAGTTCCTTGAAAGATGTTTTGAAATCGATCCAGAGAAACGTCCAACTGCTGCAGATCTACTGAAGGATGAATTCTGTCAGGTTCGTTCTGAATTCAAATTTGAGAACACGGAGTTGGCTAAAAAGATGAGATATGACAACGCACAGGAGAGAAGAAGAATGCAGTTGCTGAAGACTAAGACGAGAAACTAATAAAAGAGGTGCGTTTTTAAAAATTATAGATTATTGATAATGTGGAAAGATGTATACGATTATAATGTATTATATTTTTGATGAGTATAAGACAAATAAGGTATAGAACTAAGGAAGTATAAGTAAGGATTAGTCCAAGTCCGGTCGAATCAGAAATCTTTCAGTTAAAAAAAAAAAAAAATTAATTCTATTGTTGAGGATGAAAGTTTTCAACCGCAAAACAGTTGAACGGAGCTAGAACCAGATACACATGTTTTAAGATTATTCCATCCTCCCTTCTTAAAGTACTCATCTAAAGGAATCAGAAGTTGCATCTGTAATCATATAATGGCAAGACACCCACATTCGATATCCCGAAGGGATAGGCGGAGATTTCATAAAAAGCATTTCGAGAAGTTAAAAGAACTTCAAGAAGAAGCTGAGAACTTTGATTTTAAAGATCATCCTAACTTATCAAAGTTTTCGGATCTCCCACTTACAGAGGAAATGAAAAAGGGCCTACAAGAGTCCGGGTTTATAGATATTACAGATATTCAGCGAGAGGCTATTCCAATATGTTTAAAAGGCCAAGATATTCTAGGTGCAGCCAAAACTGGATCCGGGAAAACTTTGGCATTTCTTGTTCCAATATTAGAGAGATTGACTTACGACAAATGGGACGAAATGGATGGAGTGGGAGCTCTTATTATATCACCTACGAGGGAGTTGGCTGTTCAAACATACGAGGTTTTGCTAAAAATTGGTAAATACTGTTCGCTATCGGCAGGTTTGGTCATTGGAGGAAAAGACTACAAGTTCGAGCGGGAAAGAATTGGAAGAATTAATATATTGGTTGGAACACCGGGTAGAATTTTACAGCATATGGATGAATCTGCCTCTTTAAAGTTGGATAATTTGCAGATGCTTGTTTTTGATGAAGCAGATAGAATTCTTGATATGGGTTTCAAGAAGACCATTGATAGCATATTGAGCGAGCTTCCTCCAGAAAGACAGACAATGTTGTTTTCTGCTACACAAACAAAATCAGTTAAAGACCTAGCCAGACTCTCTCTCGTGAATCCGAAGTACATATCAACTTCTGCGGATAATGAGTCTCTTACTCCCGAAAGTCTTGATCAGTATTATGTGTCCACTGAATTGTACGAAAAAGTCGATCTGTTGTGGAGCTTTATTAAGTCACACCTAAAGTCTAAAATTTTAGTGTTTTTCTCATCATCAAAACAAGTTCATTTTACATACGAATCCTTCAGAAAGTTAAGACCGGGTATTCAGCTCCTTAAGCTTCATGGACGACAAAAAGAGAAGGCTAGGCTTGAAACTACTATGGCATTCACGCATGCAAGTCACTGCTGTCTTTTCGCTACTGATGTTGTAGCCAGAGGTTTGGATTTCCCCGCAGTTGATTGGGTTATTCAAGTTGACTGTCCGGAAGATGCAGCTACATATGTTCATAGAGTGGGAAGGTCTGCCCGTTTTGGTCGCTCAGGAAAATCTATGTTGATGTTGCTTCCAAGTGAAGAAGAGCCATATCTTCAGAGACTTTCCACCAAACGGATCGAAGTTAAGAAGCTAAAAGTTAAAGGTTCCAAGAAGAAAAGCATAAGGAGTCAATTACAGTCTCTATGCTTTGAAAGTCCCGAATTGAAGTACCTTGGCCAGAAGGCATTCGTTTCGTATTGTAAATCTATCTTCGTTCAAAAAGATAAGGATGTTTTTGATCTTACAAAGCTGCCATTGCAGAAGTTTGCGGCCTCTTTAGGTCTTCCGGGTACACCAAATGTGAAGTTCTTGAAGCGGGCCCAAAAGGGAAAGGTTTTATCAGAATCCGAATTATTGAAAATGAAGAAGAAGAAGAATGCTTCCCGTAAGCTAAGACTGTTGGCAACGGCTGACGAGAATGGCGATATTAAAGATGATAAGAAAAGTAGGACCAAGTACGACAAAATGTTCGAAAGGAAAAACCAAAGTGTGCTCTCTGAGCATTATTTACAGATGACTGAAGACACTGCCGGTAAAAAGGATGGAAATGATGATGATGAGTTCCTTACGGTCAGAAGAAAGATGTCAGAGGTGGACGATGAAGAGCTTCCTATGTTGGAATATAATGCAACTTCGAAGCGAGCAATAAAGAGAGCTACATCAAAGAAGCTTAGCGCTAAGTTGAAGGGTAAGGGGTCCAAAATGGTTTTTGATGACAGTGGAAATGCCCATCCAGTTTATGAGCTTCAGAATATGAAAGATGTGGAAAAAGAAGGACCAGTTGACCAGTTGAAGGAGAAGTTCTTGAAGGAGGAGCGGAACAAGTTAGAGACTGCTGATGTTGAAGATAAAAATGTGGCTAAGGAAAGAAGGGCAGAAAAGAAGAGAAGGAGAAAGGAGATTGAGAGAATGGCTAAAGAAGCTGAGGAAGATGATGAGGTCCATACTTATGTTGTTCTAGGAAATGAGAATGAAGATAACCAAGCTTCCAGTGCAGAGGAAAGTCAGTCAGGTGTGGAAGATGATGTTCCTGATTTGGATAGAGATCTCGCAATAGGAGCTAAGGAAGAGGAGGAACTTGAAGAAAAGCAGAGAAAGAGAAGTGCTGAAGATGAAGAAAGCGAGGAAGAAGAAAAAGAAGAAGCTGAGCCGCCATCCAAAAGAGCAAGAATTCCAAATGAAGACGAAGAAGAAGACGACGTCATTGAAATGGAGAAACCCGAAGGTATCACAGATCTTGAGGCACTTAGTGAAAAGCTTATTAATGAGTAAGCGTAGATGTGCCCTGTAAAATTAAGTACGATAATAATAATCACATTTTCATCAGTATGTTGTATTTATAGTTACATAGATAACAATGGCATGTAAAAAAAAGCATATCCTCGTCAGGTGTCACTCTATTAAACCCAGCGAGCGTTATTAGGAAATACATTTCTAGTCTTCCTGTAGTGCTTAACGATTTCATCTGCAATCCACACAGTACTGGATAGGACAAGTAAGCACAAGATATCTTTAAACGAGAGAGCCTCCGTCTGGAATGTGGATTGTAAGTATGGAACGTAGATTGCACACAACTGTCCAATAATTGAGCCGCCAACTGCAAAATTGAACATCTTGTTCGAAAGTCCCAATTCAAAAGCTGATCTCGTCTTTGATCTGCATGCCAATGCGTTGAACATATCAAAGAAAACAAAGCATGTAAATGTCATTGTAGTATCTCTGCGTGTAATTGAATCCGACATTTCCCTGAAATAAACTAAACAAGTGCCGATAATGATAAAGGATGCCGAAAAAAGCACACGTTTAATGACACTCATGGTCAAAATTCTGTCATTTCTAGTCCTTGGCGGTTTTTGCATAACCTCGGGATCAACTGGTTCAACACCCAATGATTGTGCTGGAGGTCCATCCATGATAATGTTAATCCAAAGGATTTGCATTGCATTCAAAGGATTTGGAAGATCTAGCATTGTTGATAATGCAACAATCGTAAGAGCAGCAACAGACGTAGAAAGCTGGAATGTAAGGAAACTCTGTATATTATAGAAGATTCCCTTACCCTCCTTAATAGCATTTAAAATAGTGCTGAAGTCATCGTCAGTAAGAATCATATCAGCAGCCTCTTTAGCCACATCTGTACCATTCTGGCCCATTGCAATACCAATATCAGCCAATTTCAATGCTGGTGCATCATTAACACCATCACCTGTCATAGCAACAATATCTCCACGCATCTGAAGAGCCCTCACAATAGAAAGCTTATGCTCAGGAGTAGTTCTTGCAAACACAGAAACGTACTGAATAGCCTCCGAAAGTGCTTGATCAGTCATTGAGTCGATTTTTTCTCCAGACAGAACGCATCTCTGCGGATCTGTAACAGGCATGCCAACTTTCCTTGCAATGTTCAAAGCAGTGGTTTCAGAATCACCGGTAATCATGATCACATGCACACCTCCTTGCATCAAAGAGGCAATTGATTCACGGACACAAGGCCTTGGAGGATCGTTCATTGCCACCATACCGCAGAAGCAAAGCTTGGATGGAATCTTTGCAAATTTACTAGATGACTTAGCCATAGCCAAAACTCTGAGACCGCCTTCGGCAAGCTTATCAGCCATCATGTTGATCGAATTCTTTGTCTTCTCGGTAAGAAGCCTAGCTTCTCCATCCTTAGCTATGTACGTCTTTGACATGGCAAGAATTTTCTCAATTGCTCCTTTGACAAACGTCGTGCTATCTCCTTTGTCACTATTTTCAATTGACACAGCCATATACTTTCTTGAGGAGTTAAATGGGAGCTCGTTAGATCTCTCCCTGCTATTCCTATAGTCTGACAATCCAAACTTCTCGAGAATCTCAAGTAGGGCAATATCGGTTGGATTTCCTTGGAAGCACTGCTTTTCAACCGAGTATTTGGCATTGTTACAAAATAGTCCCGTCACCAAAAGGGCTTCAAGAGATTTTGTCATACTTGATGAATAATTGCTTTCGTGATCCACCTCCAATGAACTGGATTCCATATCTGGAGTCCAGACCTTGACAACTGTCATGTGATTTTGTGTTAAGGTACCTGTTTTGTCCGAGCAAATGACATTGACCGATCCTAAGGTTTCAACACTAGGAAGCTGTTTAACAATTGCCTTTTGGCGAGCCATTCGAAGAACACCTAAAGCTAAAGTGACGGCCACAATGATTGGAAGACCTTCAGGGATGGCAGCAACAGCAAGAGAAACAGAAACTTGAAACACATCAAGCCATGAACGACCCTGGAATATACCGATCACACCGATCACACCGATCACGGCAAAACTAAAGGCAGAAAGCTCCTTTCCAAGCTTATCCATAGACTGCTGAAGGGGTGTTTTTGGTTTCTCTATGGTGGACATCATATCAAACACACTACCAAAGGCTGTCTGCTTGGACGTTCCAACGACTATTCCGGATCCATGTCCATCTCTAACCAAGGTGCCCATGAATGCTATATTGCTTCTAGCATTGACTGGAATGCTACCTGGAGTCGAGATTCCAGTGTTTGCATCACCAACAGCCGGAATTATAGCCTCGGATATCTTCGAAACCGGGCTAGTCTCTCCTGTAAGACTGCTTTCGTCAACAGTAAGTTGAACAGCTTCCGTCAGACGAATATCTGCCGGAATCCTGTCACCAACAGCAAAGTGTATAAGGTCTCCCGGGACAAGAAGTGTAGCTAGAACAGTCTCAGTGTTACCATCTCTGGTTAAATGTGCCATTTCCGGAACAAGCTGGTTAAGAGCCTCGAGCGACTTTTCAGATCTGTATTCCTGGATAAATCCAACAGTAACCACAATTGCAACAGCCGAGGCAATCGAGACACCGTCATCAATGTTCCCCATGTAGAAACTAATCAATGCCGAGCCAATCAAAAGCATAATCAATGGATCAGTGTAGAAGGATGAAAGAAATTTAAGCAGTAGCCACTCTTTCTCCTCTTTAGCAAGCTCGTTCATTCCATAAACGCTTCTCCTATACGGTATCTGGGAGGAAGAGAGTCCAGCTGTGATATCTGTACCAAAGTCCCGCGCAGTCTCCTCAATAGTCTTTTGGCAGTACTTGGCTGAGGCACTATTACTAGACCTTGAGCTGCTTGATTCGGTGTGATTCATAGGAATAGATGGAGCTAGTCGGTCTGTCTCCTCGGTATCAACCGAGTTCATCTCAACGGTACTTGAATATGGATTTTCCGACATTCTGTGTGTGTACTGCCGTTCTATATTGTTTATTCAATTGTTGAGGTGCTGGATATGGTCATCAAACCTTTGTAGTCCTGCAGCTTTTAGCTTAGACCTGTTCAGAAAAAAAAATGGTGAAATTTCTTCAAAATCCGGTGCCGCACTTAACAAAGCACTTACACTCTAATATACCAATGTGTGAGCCTAATTGGAAACCCGGATGAATAGGAAAAGAAAGTCCACTGCTTTGTAATAAGTAGTTATCACTTGTTGATAAAATTATCGAGTTGAAAAACAACTAAGCAAAGGCTTTCGTATGAAAGAAAAATATGCCTAGATCGATCCATGCTTCGCTACGTACCTTTTCCTCTCTAAACAAACGAGTGAATTTTTTCTCTGCTTAGTTTTTTTTTTATATTGAAATTTCAAATTTGATGTTATTCCAGGGCCGCGTGTCTTCTTCTTTCGGACTTTAAAATTAACATTATCTATTTTATCTGCCCCCTGATGCTCACCAAGTTGGCAGTATTTCTTTAATATCAGGGTGTCCAAATTTGTTTTACTTCCTGACCAATATAACTGAATCGACGTAAAATATTCTTGACTTTCTATTCATAATAGTTTAGGCATGAGAACCAATTGTCGGCCGCAACTTCCACGTATTACGTCATCAAACAACCAAATTAAAGCATTAGATATCAGAAGACATGAAGTGTTCTACCTACCACAATTCAAGCAAAACATGTTGTGCTATTGTATTGTGTTAAATATCTTTGTTTTGCAATTGAAAAGGATGCTGGATAGCATATATATCATACTTAAACGTATTATACTGGTCCCGGTAGAAGTTTTTTATCTTTGCGGATTATCGCGTTCTGTTTTTGGAATATTTAGGTATTAGTAGTGCGTCTATTAAACGACGCTTCTCCATGTTGTATATCTGAGGTATGAAGTTTCCTGTGTCGACTGAATCAACACCTTCACTAAGAATTAAATTATGGTGAATTATTACGATTGTGATGAAAAACACATGGGGAAAAGGGTTAGTACGTTATTAATGAACAGAGTCCCTAGCGAAACCTCTATTAAAAGATTTTTGAAAATGTTAAAAGTTTATTGAAACCTTATTCATTCAGTTGGTTTGTATTTTTTAAAATGTCATATTGGTATATTTCATTAAGTATCATATATAATAGTAGTCCAATATTCGGAAATTGCAATGGTACATAACTATTCTGTTTTATATATTTTTTTATGTTTTTGACTTTGTTCTAAAATTTGTAACTATATTAGAATTTAACTAATTACATATATTGAAATTATTAAAGACAGGAAACGCAGAAGCATCGAGCGAATGCGCCCAATGCATGAGAATAAAAAGTACGAAAATGAATCTAGAACGTGAAAATGCAAAAATAGATGTGGCTCTTGAACATTATTGCTCAGTGCTCGGGCTTCAGCAAAGATCTGCATGCTTAAATAACAAATGCTATAGCACTGATGACAAATGCGACAAAAACGTTTGGAGTGTACGTTCCGGCACCTCCAACAAACACAGAAGCAGATGGAATGGCACTGTGGATTGCCACAGAAATCGAAGTTGAGCTTGCAGTTGACTGAACTGTGGAGTGCACGGAGGAAGAACTGCTCGTTATCGTTGACTCTGTTGCAGAAGTCTTTGAAGTACGAGAAATTGGAGCAGTTGAACATGTTTCTCCAGAGCAAACAGTTGCAGTAGTGGAAGCTGAAGAAGGTGTCTGGGATTTAGGTTCTTCAGGTAATTTTGTGCTTGTGACCAAGGTGGCTGGCTCAGAAGCAGTTTCTAAAGGCAACTTAGAAGTTGTTTCTGAAATGACAACAGAATTTGTTGAAACAGTTGTTGGGTAAGCGGTACATTTGTTCAATGTGCATGTAGTAGTTGTGATCAATGTCGAGCAAGGAATAGTCACTGTAGTAAAGAAAGTTGTCTCGCGATCTTTTGAGACTGAGTTCGAAGATGCCGACGAAGATGTAGCTGGAACAACATCAGTGATGGACGATGATGATAACTTACTAACAGATTTCGAAGGCAAAACAGATGATCTTTCCAAGGTGACAACCTTATTGGTAGAAACTGCCGTCTCGTAGCTAGTACATATGTTCAAGGTACACGTTGTTGTCGTGATCAAAGTTGAGCAAGGAACAGTGACCGTAGTCAAAAATGTTGCTTGCGTAGTCGATGTGAGATAACCAGAAGAAATCGTTGATTCACTTGAGGAAAATCTCAATGATGCCGAAGAAGCCGATGAATGCAACTTAGAAGTGCTCAATATGGTGGAGGAACCTAATGAGAAGTTACCTGAATTTGTTGTAGACAATGTGCTAGAAGTTGTTGGAACTGAAGTAACTGAGGTGCCCGATGACAACTTTGAGGAGCTGGATAATGTATCGCAACTAGTAGTTGGGATGGTGGAATTAAATGATGATGATGTAGATAAAATTGATGGACTGGTGCTTGAACTTGTAATAAAGCTCAAAGTGGAAGTACTACTCAAACTAGTGGTGAATGAAGTGGATGATGTAGTAGTCGAAATAGTAGTCGATGAGATCGATGATGTGGAAGTGGTACTCACACTAGATTTCGTAGATGCAGTGGATAAAGTAGTACTCAAACTAGTAGTCGACGAAGTGGATGAGTCTGTACTGGAAGTATTTTTTGCTGATGAGGTAGATGGAATGGTAGTTGAACTAGTAGTCGATGAAGTGGACAAAGTGGATGGAGAAGTGGTCGAACTAGTAGTCGAAGAAAATGATGAACTCGAAGTAGAAGTTGTACTCAAAGTAGTCTTTGTTGATGAGGTAGATGGAGTAGTACTTGATGAGGTGGGCGAGCTCGAAGTAGTTGAAGTAGTTGAAGTAGTAGTTGATGAGGTAGATGAGCTCGAGGAAGTTAACGCAGATGAAGTAGTAGTTGAAGAGGTAGACGAAGTCGAAGTAGTACTTAAACTAGTTAATGTAGTGGATGTAGATAATGAGCTCGAAGTACTTGAAGAAGATGGAGTGGTAGTTGAACTAGTAGTCGATGAAGTAGACGAAGCGGATGGAGTGGTACTTGATAAGGTAGATGAGCTCGAAGTAGTTGATGTAGTGGATGAAGTTGATGAGGTAGATGAAGTCAAAGTAGTTGAAGTTGATGGAGTAGTAGTTGATGAGGTGGATGAGCTCGAGGAAGTTGAAGTAGATGAAGTAGTACTTGATGAAGTAGATGAGCTCAAGGAAGTTGAAGTAGATGAAGTACTAGTTGATGCGGTAGATGAGCTCAAAGTAGTTGAAGTAGATGGAGTGGTAGTTGAAGAGGTAGATGAAGTCGAAGTAGTCCTTAAACTAGTTGATGTAGTGGATGAAGTTGATGTTGTTGATGAAGTAGAACTAGTTGTGGTGGTTGTAGAGGAACTAGAAGAACTTGATGTATCCGAGGAAGGTGACCAACAGTACTGAGGGAAGTCAGCATTTGAATGTCCTTGATTATCACCATTACAACCAACGAGATAATCATACGAACCTGTGTATTTCCAGGAGGATTCTTCACTAGTTGAGACGCCATTGCCAGAAAACCAATCATACTGAACCTGAAATGATGGTGTACAGATGTAGTCACCATAATCTTCTCCATAAAGTACGAATGTAGCCGACCAGTGACATGGATCAATATTTGTAATCTTGTTTGAGTTTCTTGAAAACAAAAGATCCTCATTCCCATTTGGAGAATCAAGAGAAATCACTTTCAATTCTCCTAAGTTCGAAAGATCTGCACAACCATCAGCATCAAAGTTGAAAGTCACTTGGTATTCATTGTTACCTAAGGCAATGACATTGGAAACAGAGGACGTTGCACATGGATAATTACCCTGTGTACATTTCCAATCAAAGTTCCAATCAGGACATTTGGATTCTGCAACCAATCCCCTTTTTTCAAATATATTTAGGCCAATAGGGGATGCCTCTGCAAGTTGAACGAGAGTAGCAAATAATAAGGATGCCAACATTGTGGGCTCAGATACTTTTGTGTCTTGATGTTTAATGGTCGTGCTGATTGAAATGGCTTCAGATTTTGCTTCTCCCAATTGATTGAATCTTCTTAAACATGTAATTACAACTCTTTATATAGTTTTCATGTTATGATTAGCGCACAGCATGCTTCACTTGAATTCTAACTTCTATTGTATGTCACTGTAGGTTTCTTCATATTCAATTTTCATTTTGGTATAATGTTCGAAGGTTTGCATAATGAAATAAATGCATGATACATATCCATCCTTTGATATTTATCAATATCAACACAGTTCATTATTCATGATCGTAATAAACATTATAAAAAATGCATTTAAAATTGTAAATCTGTATGGAATGAATCAAAAGAATGCAATTTTCAAATCATCAAAATGAATGAAGGGGATAAAAATAATACAGCAGGTATCATTTCATGCAGAGCCCTTCAACGTATATATTCCACTAAGGAAGGATAAGTTCGTTAATCACAACAGGTCAGTAAATTTGTAATCACACGTATGCTCCAAAAAATGAGGTGATGATGACTTTTTATGTTTATTCTTAGTTTTTAATTCATGTAATATACTGCTTTGGGATTCGTGAAACCGCTCGGCGACAAAGAGATTTTAGTAAGCCGCTGCATCGTCTTTTACCTGCAGAAATCATTTCTTTTTTTCTGCCAACTGTGGGCGTATAAACGGCCTATCAGATCTTTCTTTTAAGCTATAGGTGAAACGTAAAAATAATTTCAATTTTAACATGCGTCAAATATTATTTTGGAAAAAAAAAGAAAAGCATGCATGGAAAAAGTAGATCAACAATGTATAAAAAAAAAAACGATTAAGTTTTGATATTTTATTCCGCAGTTACTGCATGATAATTTCACTTTTTATTACCCGGATTTCGTAGGTTAGCGAGTTCGTCACATTACAAGATTGAAAAATCATTTTACACTGATCTCCTCACTTTCATCTTACCTGAGATCGGCTTACTGTCTCATTTACTTACAAATCATTTCATCACCAGGGAGAATGTTTGGTGAGCTCTCCTACAAAAGTAAATCAGGGGAAAACAGGTGTTTTCCGTACTCTATATATAAAAGGCATTGTAGGAAAGATCATACTGGAACATTGTTAGTGTATTTTTGGGAAAATTAGCCCGAGGTCAAATTTGAAATATTAAGAATATACAAATTTCTTGATAAAGCAATATTGAAATTTAGGACAATTTAGGATGTACAAGTACCTGGAGAAGACGTTGAAACATTTTTTTTTCTTTTTATTATTAAACTTTAGATTGTAGAAATCACTCACTTTCGTTAAATGCATGTGGGCAGTTGTAAGAAAATTAAATTCGTGGAGAAAGCAGAAAAGAATGAGCTACACTCCACTCCGTCTTTTTCAATAATTTTCATATTAGACTGTATTGTGATAACTTTTCTTTCTTTCGATCTTTTTTTCCATGGATTATATTACGATCATCTCCTTTACTTTTAAGATATTATTTTATTGCTTTATCAGCCTTACCTAAATTTTTCTAGAAATGTTGACGGACTCAACGTTGTATTACCCTAACCCATAGGAGAAAAGATATTTAAAAATTATTGGCCAAACGCAGTTGAGCGAGAGAATAGCGCTGAGTAGCCGATTAACTAACGCTTATTGTACTTTCAAAAAAAAAGGCTCTCCAATAATATTCATCGAATTCCATCATATTTTTAGAAATGACGTATTAATGCATCAAAAAAAAAATTGATTGCCTCTACAATCAGAATTCCGTTTAAAAATCCGTTGAATCTGACAATTTTGTTAAATCAGATTCATGGCGATGCAAAATATGCTCCATCTTTGTTCCAATTCTGAAAAATAACTACACAAATTATGCGGAAAAGTTTTTTATCATACGACGCTCTTCCATACATTCATGCTATTCGAATGGCGCATTGTTTTAGAACCTTACAATCTCGAACTCGAAAAATTTTAACTTGGCCAAAAAAGTCAACTTGAAATTTTAGTTAAGATGACGCGCATTATCAGAATTCTTTGTTGGGAGATAAAAGACTTTTTCTTGCATCGTGTACCGCTTCAATAAATGTACAAAGAATTCATGCCTTTATTATCGCATATTATTATTCTATTGACTATATTTGGAATAATGTATTTCATATCTTATGTAATTTCAGGGCTTTTAGGGAAAATACAAAAAACAATATGAAAGGCAGAATTCTTCGAAAATTTTTTTTTTGTTTTAGGAGAAATTGTTTATTCATGTAAAAATGCATCGCCTTGATTATGATCGTTGTTCAGGCTTGTACTGATCCGTGGAAACACAGAGCTGCATTAGAATTTTCAATATGCTTTAAGAAAACTTTTGAATGCACAATTTTATTAAAAAAAAACGTTGCTGCTGCGTATTCCGATGGAAGCCTTGACGTATGACTTAAATCGTAAAAAGCATTGTAATGCTTAATAATGTTAACATGTTCGTTGGTAATTTCTGTTTTCCAAGACTGCGAAGGTGGGCTCTCAATGCATGGAAATTTCTTCTTTTGAAATTCAAGAATGCGCTCCAATCTCTACATCTTTAATTCTATCGTCCTAATTGGTTATTTTGTAATTTTCGAAAGTAACGAGCAATAATGCACAAAATCCTTTAGGCTTAATCGTATCGTTAAAGATTGCATTTTCTAGCTGTTGCAACATACTTTGTATTATCTACTTGTGTTGTAATTCTTTGAAGCTTTTAGTAATTTCTTGGTGTCATTACTCACCCAACAAAAATGTACGCTTTTCTATGCCAGGGTTTGCATAAACTTTGGACACGAATTCAATGAACGAACGAAGTTATTATTGAACCACAGATGCATGAATATCGTTAAATTTTTATTTGTTCAAAATTTTCCCTCTCTTTTGTATTAATGCTGTTGTACTAACTGCAACATTCAAGGCTTTCAGTTTTCAATAGTCAAGGGTTTGGAGGAGTATCGTATGAAACTTTCGTAAGCTCATCTTACAGGAACGCATTTTCTATTTTGTAACTGTTTAATATTCAGCTGCTATGGTATTGGTATTGCGCTATATTTTTTCTGATGTGCAATGAAAAAATTCAGCTCTACTTGAAGCAAGGAATGCTTATCAAATATAAAAGCAGATGCTACTTTTACTCTGATAATATCAAGAACAATATCCTTATTTCTACATCGGCACAACAAGGGCAAACTTTTATGTACCTTAATATTTCAACATGCAACCTAAATATGATATTGTCTTTAATATATATATTCATGTATAGCGGTTGGTTTGGAAAAGACATATCAACTGAAATGCTAACTAAGAAGCCTTCTTCAGAGATCAAATCACCATTTTAACATTTTATGTTTATCTACATCTGTAGTTCAGGTGATAGTTTGTAACAAATGGTGAACGTGCAACAACACTAAATATATATTATCTGCTTATAAAGTTCCTTTTCTTCTTGATAGTCTTGTTGCCAGTTTCATTGCTAATAAAATGACAGCACAAATTGACAAGAAATTTAAGAGATTCTAAGGTATCAGATATATCATGATGCTGATATTTCAACCACATAGAGATTATTCATTTTTGTGGGTAAAAAACACCATTTAGCATGATCCAGGTTTTATGACAAGCTGTGATTTATGCTTCACTAGCTACATTGCTAACATTTGATATACTTCAGGTATCATGTGCTATGAGATATTAGTTTGGTGTCCATTATATAAGCTTTTTTTGCTTAGTTCTAGAATTTCTGTCTGCGTCTTTTTGAAAGATTCGCTTTTCCAACAACATGTGTCTTCGGAATATCTGCAGCTTAAAACTTAATGAATCTTAACAAAAACCAAAATTTGTCGTTGTATATTAGCATAAGCAATATATATGCATCTTGAAAAACATCTTGAGAACTATGGCTAGTTTCCAAATATTGTGATGGATAGGTAATCTGAACCAAGCAGATTTATGTGCTAGGTGAACCATTTTCGTCTATTTTTGCAAATTGCAATATAGTATTTCATATCACAATGAAAGACTCCTAAAGAAATCTAGAAACATTAAACTCTGAAACGATAAATATTAATTCTTCAAGTTGCTCTTCCAATATTTGCAAATTTGTGCCTTGGCTTTGTTGATCACAAGAAAAGTCTTTTTGAACTCCCTATGATAAACAAATTGAGAGTGGGTTAACTAATACACCAATTCTTCAGAATTTATCGCTATTCATAATCCGAATAGTATTTTTGATCAAACCTGACTTAAGAGTTCTAAAGTGTGTTTGTTAAAATGATAATATACATATTTGCGGTTACACCTCTGGACTTTGTCAGCATTTACTTTCTTCTTTCAGGTTGCTGAAAAGAACTTAAACAACAACCTTGACGAAATATTTAGCTTCTAAATGAATTATTGAATTCAATAATTATTCATTCATGTTGCAGTGTGAAGAATAAATGAGCAAATAAATATCTATTCGGAAATACAAGTTACTCAATGACATGGACAAATTGTAGGCCATCAAAAAAATTTTAAGGGTGTAGAAGGAGCAACCATTTTGCTGTTTTACGGTTTATTTCACCGTAACCAAATAATAATTTTATTATTATCTTAACTATTGACAACGGGATGTTTATTACCACTTTTCACCCAAACAGGTCAAGCAGTGTTAAAATGAATTCTTTAAGATTTCATAGCACCATATATATATATATTGGTGCTGTTATTTATTATAATCACGAAAGATGTATATAAATAAGTTCTCGCAAAGAGAACTTAAATTTATATTCTAGCTTGCGCTAAAGAGAGATCGATGTAACCCACCCTACGCATTACCATTCAAACGTATTACTTATACAACTAAAGTTTGATAATTACACTAATTCCCAAATATCTTATGAAGAGACAGAAAGAGAAAGATAAAGAAAGACCACAAAGATCCTGAAGTTCCTAATAATAACAGTTATAAAAAATTATAAAGGCGCAGATAATTAATTTCCTAGACCGATTTCACAATATTATCAATTGGCTTGAGATAGTCACTCGTTAAAGCTTTATTTTCATCGTTAGAGTCTGAACTGTCAAATATCTCTCTCATGCTATTGGCTGTTTTCAAAGCTTTTATTACCATGTCCTTACTCTTTAGCATTCTCTTTAGTTCTGTAATTTCTTCCACATTGTCCAAAGCAGTTATTTCTGCAGCACTGGGTCCAGTTTTAATTTCCTTTAAGGCGTCCTTGAGTTCAAGATCTCTCAATTTTTGCTCAAGATGCATAATGTATGATTTCATCTCTTCCATCTTGGTCATACAATGTTTGCCGAAGTTATCCAAATTCGTTATTGCCTTATTATATGATTCATCTGTAACATCATAATGAACTTGAACACGAACTAACTCCTGCAGACTCTCATTATTATCAACTACATGCTCCATTTGGGACTCCTCATTCAATCTCTTTTGATGTTCCAGCTGCTCACTCAACATCTTATTTTCTGCCACCAACTCGGCAGTTCTTTCATCATACTTTCGTGATACAATACCTGTGGAACTAATTGCATCAGGCCATATATGCCCTTTTGTAGATTTCTTTTCCTTGAGTGTATGAATTTCTTTTGTTAATTTTTCATTCTCCTTTATTAGGGTTTCCACATACTTCTCATCATACTTGTTTTCCGAATGCTCTGTTCTGTGGACTCTATATGCAATGTTTTTCGCTCTTGATGCGAATCTAAGCGTATTAACGGTTTCCGGAAATGTTTGCGATGATAGATGAATTGTGCAAAGAATGGAAATCAATGAGCTTCCACTTAATGAAGGCTGTAATATTCTCGTAAGTTTTGAGTCCCTATACGGTATATGCGATGAAGAACCTTTTGACAATTTAGAAATCACCGTTCCAAGAGCTAGAAGAGACTTATTGATGTATGAGCCTTCTGTTCTTCTCTCTAACTTAGAGGACGCCTTTTCTGAACCTGCTAGATCACATAGACAAAGCGTGGATGCAGTTTTTGGCATCCCAGGTGCGTTTTGAGTGCTTAAATGAATAATAACTATGGCATGAGAACGCGATGATCGTGCATTATAATTTGTACCACCAGTTCTACGCATAGAATCTCCACTTCGAATAATTCTCAAAAGAGAGTCTGCATCTGGAGCTTCAACCTCAGTTAATCCGACAACCTTGATTCCAAAAGTTGGATCGTCACATATCCGTAACTCTGATTTGCTAGAGGAAATATGCCGCTTACGAGATGATGGATTTGCCATTGATGTAGCAGGCCGTCTTCTCAAAACAGATGTGGACTGCCTTTCCAATTGAAAAGTTCCTTCGGGATCAAGTAAATCGTACAACTTCTCATTATATATTTCAAGGTATGAGCAGCTGACTTTATTCAAAGCGCCTCTTCTTGTGGTGGAGTGAAAGTATTCGAATATTTCGTGGACGCACAATGAAATTACACCAGTCTGACCCCTTACTCCTTGCATGGAGTACGTTTTACCGGATCCGGTCATTCCGTAAGCAAAGACTGTTCCGTTGAAACCCTGTAGGCATTTTTTCACAATTGGCTGCACAGTTTGCAGGTAAACGGCGGTGTTGCTAACTGTAGGTTCAAAAACATGATCATAAAAAAACTCACCGACCTCTTTGTTGTACACACAACTGGCTTCTGGGTTTATAATCCAAGAGTTTGGGCCATCTTTCTCGTTTAAGGGTCGGGGCCTCACTGAAACACTTATGTGACCAGTGTAAATGTTTGTGGACCTCTTTGTTCCAAACGAACTGCCACTACTACCAGCACCACCACTTGGTGAATCTGTACTAGTTGTTCCAGAATCTCCCTGGGAGGATGACTCACACGAAGAAGAGTTGCTCAAAGAGCTCGAAAGTCTTCTTCCAAAACGTGGAGTCTTGAACGAAGGTGAAGCAATCAACGAAGCCGTTGATCCACTGACAGATCTAATGGTAGATTGTGGTTGACCTCTTAAAGAAGACTTGGCCACAGATCTACTACTAAGTCTTGATGGTGTTCGTGGAACAGTAAACCTGGAAATAGATCCATATCGCTTGCCTATATCAGCCATCGATGATCGCGGCCTCAATCGGCTTAAATTTGAAGGCGGTGGTGATGACATTGAAAGAACAGATGCAGGTCTTACAGGGTGATAGATTCCTGAGCTTATCCTAGAAGCGTGCTTATTTCTTCGCACTGGGGTCTGTGCCTCCTTATTATACAAATCACCTCCATCCATATTTGCGTTCTTCTCTCTTTTGGGCCAGAAATATTAAATCACGGCTTGTTGTGCTTTTTTTTTCCCCACCCCCTGTTGTTCTTTCCTTTCTTGATAACTTAAATGATCGGAATGTATCTTGCTGACCGTGAAAAAATGTCCGTACCGAATATTTCGAGCAGATACCCAACCTGTGTTTGTAAAATCAACGTTGGATATATAAACCAAGAAAATATGGAAAAGTAACGCAGAGAAACTTATTTTCCCGACATACGAGCCTATACTTTTAGATTTAATGAAGTGAAGCAGAGTTAAAGTTAAAAAATACATTAAAAGCATTTGATACCCGATCGATGGCTTAATGGGAAGAAAAAAGTCGCTAGATAATGCACAATATTTACCTTTTTCCCAGTGCGGCGCGATGCAGCTTAAGAACACTTGACAACCGAAATTTTTTGATTTCACTAACCGAGTCAGCAACTCGACCTGGAACATGGCCCAGGGGTTGATACATTGCTGCTAAGCCCAGATAATAGCGTATTGCATTATACAGAATTTATGTCCCATATATGCTACAATTGCAATACGTACCGCTTCAATTTATTCCTCCACGCGATCATGGCACGCATACTTAACATTCTCTATAAAACGTTTATGAACTTCCACTTGCAAACACGACAAACGTCTGAGCCAATGTTTCTAATTAGGATGTATTTACTGCATGTAGTCAAGGCAGATGCATCAACATAACCAACACCCGTACCATACCCTTTCGAGAGATTAAATGTCGCACTGGTAACAAGTCCGATTAGATATTCACTGCCTGGGACTTGAAGATTGCTTGAAGACATATTGCCACCCTTAATATTCTTGATAGTCGAATCCCCAAATAGCACCCACTGTTTAACGTGATCCTGTGGTATGATATAAATTCTCGCACCATCCGTTAGATTTCCACGAGTTGTACATTCGAAGCTCAAAGCCTTTACTGGTAATTGTGGTATACCTTTGGAGGTGAATTCAAAACTAGATGTAAGAGTGGCCGACTCTTTGGCTGCAACAAGTTTCATAGGAATTTTAGTATATGGTCGTTTCCCTGTCAAAAGTATGCTCTTATCGTGCTTTTGAATGTCCTTCACGGATTCAATAGCATCGAAATTTGTCATTATTATACGGGAAAGGAACTTGTCGAACTCAGATGGCACAATCTTCGAATTATCGGCATCCTTCGGCACTTTCTGTAAAGCAAACCGCAAAACTTGCAAAGATCTCCAGTCGCAACCAAATGGTGACAACAGTTCCCCTGTCTCATTACCCAGTTGCAAACTATCGTATTGTATACGCTTGCTCTTGGGCTTTCTATTCCATCTTTTTGTGTTCTCTTCCATTCTAATCCGACTTTCAGTGTATCCATTGCGCGTGAAAGCAAGATCACTGAAACTTAATTGTCCTCTTTCATAATCTATTTGGTCCAGCTGTCTTGTACCAGCCATCATTAAATGAGGAACGTGTACAAGCTGATACCAAACTGGCATCGTCCAAAACCAAGGAAGAATTACATTAAATGAATTATCGTTATCTTTCCAAATTACCACAGGAAACATTGGATCCTGATTTGTTCTTGGTATAGGTTCTCCTGATATCTCTGGCTTTCTCCTCTTTCCCAACTGTTTCAATGTCTGCTGGTTTTTGTAACTTGAATTACGACCATCTATAGAAAGCAAACATTGCAAGGCTTCTTGGTCAATACCTCCATTCTGCTTCACCTTTAAAATTAAATTTAAAATATCGTCTGCATTTTCTTCAAGTGATGTGTGCGCAATAACAGGCTTATTCCACATTCTGGGGTCCTCCACCATGAAAGCAAACATCGATCCTTTCGGTATAGTATTAACATCATGCAAGTTAGCCAAAGATCTCCAAAGTTCATAAGCTTTCCCGGAAGACTCTCTTCTGTTATGAAAGATAGACTGTAACGCTTCCAATGCCTTTGGACCAGTTACTTTAATAGACCCCACAGCATATTTCGCATCGTGTAGATCGATATTATCGTTACCGGCAATAGCTCGATTTAGTTGGTGATAAACATCATTATAAGTGGAAGGATGCACGCGAATTACCACCTGAAGTAATTTATCTGAAAATATTACGTGAATAGAACCAGGTGAGACCGGTTCTGATCCCAAATGTATGAATCCTTCCCATAGCCGTTTACCAGATAAGTAAGTTGACGTTTCATTTATAGCACCGTCAGAAAGATCCAGTAAGATCTTTTCCACAACCTTCACCGATTCATTACTATTCCTAGAACAGTTCAAGATAAAAGTATTAATGTAAGAAGTATCCCAAGCTAAACAGCCCTTAAACCTATAACTACGGCTAGTTTTCCGAAAGCATTTCATTGTGGGTTCATACGGAATTTGCCAGCCCCATCTTTTGATCATTTTTGCACGCTTTGCATGCCATATATGAGTAGGAAGCCACTTGAATTTTGCTTGACGGGTCGCATATTTAAGTGCACTGATTCTGTGGATAGAAGCTTTAGCATTAACTCCAGTATTATCATAAGATCCAGCAAGATTGTTCACCAGGTTCTTGGCCTTTTTTGTAGCACTAATATCGTACCTCAACATTGTACTTTCATCTGAATGTTTGTCCTGCATTATTTCATCCTCTTGCAATTTCTTTTCAGACTCGATCTTTTGAATTTCCTGCTTAATCATTTTCAGTTTTCCCCTCATATCCATTTTCTTGATGTCGACAATTTCACCATGAAGAACCTGGCCGGAAAGTTTGTGCTTCGCAGCGTATTTGAGTAATTTTTGCTTTCTTCTTAATCTGTAAAGCTCTCTTCCCCGGGGATGCGATTTATGAAGAGGTTTACCACTTGTTGAAACACCTTTCGTTTCCCTGGCAAGAGTACGATTCGATAGCCCCATTTCTTTAAGTGCACGTGGTCGCATTCGCTTTGGAACACGTTTAACATTATGACTTGCGGTTCTTCTTCGAAGTTCTCTCGGTAAACTTTGAAACACTCTGGTAGAGGAAGCATATTTCGACTTTAGCTGTGATTTTTCGAGAGATTGAATTTCGAATTTCCGTGATTTAACCAACGTTGGAACATCCAATTTATTTGCCATGTTGTTTAACGTGATAATCTTATGATTTCTGCCATCCGGATTTGTGAATGCGGGATCATTAAGCTCATTTCGAATTATCCTAGAGTTATAAAGCTTATCTCGTTTGTGATTGACAGCATGTCCATTTTTGCCTGAAGATCTTCCACGATCCCTCTTAGAAGACGAACCCATTTATGAAAACTGATGCTGGCAAATCCTTAGCAAAGATTATGTATGCACCTTAGTTTTCAATGATGAAATATGTGTCAAGAATGGATTGAGTTTTAGTGCACTGATAAAATTTTCTTAGTGTTTCGTTCTATTTTATTTTATTTTTTTTTCTACTGTCACCGACTGATTTTCTCATGGAGATCCAGCCTACAAGTCAAAGCTACAACATGTTCTTTTTCAATACGATTCCTTGCATTTGGCATTATTTATTCCAGGTACCTGACTATAATTTCTATAAATTATCACGTGTTCGCTAGCATGATGATGGTATATCTTCTCCAGATTGAAATGGGTATTTCAGGGTTTAATGTGAGTGAGCTATATATTTTGCTTCTAATACATGCACTATTCTAAGTACATTTTAAGTATACTTAACGGGTGGTGTCTTGTATTTCGAAACCTTGAAACTTCTTCTATCCACAACAGTAATCTGAAGTAATCTTTCGAGCCTAGTGACTTTATGTTGTAGATTTTCATTTTCTTCATTTTTCTGGTTTATGAGGTTCTCCAAATTATGAGCGTACTCCTTGATCCTTTCTAGCATCTCATCCTTAATTGTAACATCATTCTGTAGTACTGCAATATTTTCCAAAAACGAATTTGATTTTTCAATCACGGTTTTGAGTTCATTCAACTTTTCACGTATACCCGAACGAAGGTTATCGTTTTGCACCTCCAGTTCCACTAATTGTTTGGACATTTCATCCTGCTTAGCCTTTTGTTCCTCCGTAATCATGTTTTGAGCACTTTGGTATTTTTTAATTTCTCTTTTAAAGCCAAACAATTTATCACTGAGCTCTCTTATACTTTGATCTCGCTCTTGCACCTGCTTTTCCATTTCTCTGATATGTTCGGTGGCAGATGTTAAATCTGCTTCCATGAAATCTTCGAGATCTTTAGACTCAGCTTGAAAAGAATTGAATTCAATCTCTAGCATTGCGGCTCTCTTCACAACTTCTTCCTTAGTCATTTGGTTGTATTTTTTTTCATACATTCGTAAATCGTCACATTCTTCATGTGACGACTCATTATCAATGAACATTTTTTTCCCTGCTTTGTGTTCAGTAAAATACCAAGTCTAGAAATATATTCTTGTGGGTTTTGTATATGTTTGAATACCGGTAGATATTCATATAAGAGAAAAAAACGTCTGACCTTTACTGATCAATATTAAAAATAAAGGGGTTAGTTCAAATATTTATCCCTTACACATTACACACCAGAAACAATGCACTTAATCATTCTAAATATTTTCCCGATTAAGCAAGTTGTAAATAATCCCTTGTATTAAAGGAAATATTTCTTCGGAGGTACGGATGTTCAAACATACTTATCGCAAAATCATCTTTACACCGGTAATCCAGGAAGAAAAAATAAAAAAATAAAACAGAGTAAAAAAAGTGTGAAAGATATGAAGACAATGAAAACTCATCAGTTTTGCCGTAAATAAAGGATAAACGTAATCGATACCTGGAGAAAACAAAAGTTTTTCAAAATTTTTTTCGAATTATTTTAAAATTTTTTTTTTTTTTTTTTTTTTTCAACGCATGGTATTGTAGATACCAGAGTTGGTACACATTTTCAGGAGCAAATCAATCTGCTATATATCAGATTTCAATTTAAAATATCCATCCTTAATTTAGAATATCATATAGAAACAGGAAGTTGCTCGATCTAGGGTTATTGACATATACGGCACTCAAAGGCGGAAATAGAGTTATACTTTCTGAGAGATAAGGAGGAACAAATTTGGAGTATAGAGTATTGGTCAACATAGAGGTCATTGAATATTGTAGTATACAAGATTTTTGTTTCAAAGCAGGTATCCGAAGAAAATGAATGGTACTGATTCTATCTCTCAAAATGCTCTTTCGCAAGGTTCGGGTATTTCCATTCAAAACCAATATCAGATGAATATGTATGGCAAGCATTACAAATCAGGAGGATTGGATAATACTGCAAATCCAAACACCATGAGAGCACCAGCAAACATTAAGCAGGAAAGAAGGGATTCCAATTACCTAAATGATGAGGTAGATAGTCGACGACTGAAACAGGAGCAGGACCAGCTTCAAATGCAAGTCAAAAAGCAACTTGATATGGCTAAAAACAAGATTCAGAATCAGCATCGAACGGGCAAGCAGACACAGAGGCACATACCCATGCTTTCGCGTGAGTTTGTTGTGCGGCGAATATCAGAAGGTGAGAGTGGAAGGCTGAAGGAGGAACTAAAATGCGAGGCATGTGGAAAAGGTTACAAACATATAACATCATTGGCGAAACATCTGTGGGAACACACTCCGGAGTGGCAAAAGACCAAGAATTTATCCACTAGTAAGCATCAGCACGTTCAGATGCTCGAGGCTGCAAGCATTCTATGCAGCTTGACCGAAAGAAAGAGGTTGGAACACCAGAAGCAGGTCATACAAGGAAATGGTAGCACGCTTGTTCCAAGGGGATCTGTGGGACAAATGCAACCTCTCAAGCAGCAAGCACAATCTTACCTTCTACCGCCGGCCCAACTTCGGCAGAACTACCCTGCGGCAACTGTGGTAAACAACGGAATTTATAGCCAGCCGAACAACTATGACTATAGAGGGCCGTATGCTGAATCAGTAATGGTTCACGAGCCTCAGAATTATTTAGGTACCACGACATCAGCTGAATCTAGCGGCAGTATCACTTCCGGTACACCGAGAAAAGCTTCACTTTCACCCGAATACGCAAGTAGCGATTCGAAGCAGGATGAACAGAGTGGGTCCAGTTTATCGGAGGCACCCAATAGCAAAGCAAACCGTTCACAATGACAACTTCTTTTTTCGTTAAACGTGACTCGTGAGTTGAGCTCACTGTTCAGTTTTGCGGTCAATAATTATGCATTGTTGACTAACGGACGGTTTTTCCGCTATGAATGGATATGGGAAAAATAGAAGCATACAGCTACATAATATCTGAGGATACTTGAAACCTTCATGGAATGAAGTGCGAGAGCCCAGATTGTTTAAATTACAATACTGTATTTAGCGCCTGGCTTGTAGTTGGAAGAGAGAAAGAATTGAATATACCACCTATAAAAAGTACTCGAAATATTTATAAGAAATAGGCGCACGGTAAGCTACGCAGCATAGTAGTGTAATTAATATTTATTTGGGGTGGCTAGCACGTCACGTGATAATATTCGAAGAGAACATCACACACTCCTTTGCAATCACCTTAAGATAAAAGCGTAGAAAAGACTGAAAGAATAAAATACAGTATGCTCTAGTTTTCTCTCCATCTGTGACCGCATTTGCAGCATTTGTAGAAAGTAGTCATAGGCTCATCGGCAGACCTAATCTGGATCTGGAAGTAGTATGCCTTATTGGATCCACATGTCTCAACTGGGCACTGAGCATTGGTCTGATCAACATTATCCCACGCACCTTCACCTCCAAGCACATCATCCACAACTTTTCTGGGAAGTTCCTTGCGTTCAAACATCTGAAGTCCAACTATAGGAAATTCATACGGACATGTTGGACAAGAAAACGTATTTGAACCAGTTGTCTCTGATCTGGTGACAACGAGCATATTCGAACAGTATGGGCAAAAGGTCAACATCTTGTATATGATATAAAGACAGACGATCGTTACTTATGCGTTTGTTTTGAAGCTATGTGCAGTTATGTTGAGCTTGATGTTGATGAACCGAATCAAGAGATAAAAAAAAAAAAAAAAAAAAAAAATATATATATATATATATGAAAAATTTGGTGTGAAGCGCTAGACCAATCGTCATATTATTACCACTGTGTGTATGCACATGTAAGCATCACAAAACCATACAATTTAATGGTAACAGGCAATTGAGTGCAGGATCTAAAAGCATATTAACCTGATGTAACATTAAATTGTAGGCGCTTTTTAAAATATGCTTGACCAATTACAAATTAAATATGTTATCGATCACTTCGACTTCTGTATAGATGGATATTTGCTGGCAGATTGTGCACACATGTATTAGAGTGCACAAAGTAACTAGTGATAGGCTCTCATAACTTAAACACCGAAAGAATATATCACTTAAGTCCGGAAAACTAAGTGGATTGTCGGATCTTCGTTCATAACTTTTTCGCCCAATTTAGAAATTCTTCTGGGACATTAGTAATCAAGGAAGTATTTAAACAGGGACTTTTCACATTCTATCTCTGCAACTATGAATTTTTGAATATTTTCAAAATGTATTAAGCAACAAGATACCAAACGCTATTAAGATGTCACAATATGCACCATTTGAATCAGTTGTTAGCATTATCCGTAACGGAATGAAAGTCGTTCCAACGCGATACAGAAACAAGCGAGTTGTTTACGGAATAGCTATGGCAGCTCTTACCCTTGACAACTTAAATGTAGCGGGAGCAATGACAACTACTTTTTCCATTCAAGAAGTATTTGATACGGATTATTCAACTGCTTCATGGGTACTTTCTGCCTATGCGTTAACATTGGGAGCATTCATCATAATATTTGGTAAGATTGGTGATATCTGGGGAGCTCACAATGTGTTTCTTTTAGGACTTATATTCATGAGTGTTTGGTCCTTACTTACTGCCATTCCACAAAAGAGTATAATTGCCATGATTATTTTTAGAGCATTACAGGGAATTGGGGCTGCGGCATTGTTACCGAATGGTTATTCAATGGCAGCAAACTATTTTCAAGGACCCGAGCTTGAACAGGCCATAAGAATTCTTGTGATCGTTGTCACCGCTAGTATGGGATTAGGAGCTGTTTTAGGAGGAGCATTTTCGTGCACCAAAGTTGGGTACATGGGCTTCTTTTATTTTACATTTGCACTTTCATTCGTGTGCTCGGTTCTTCTATACTTTTTGAGTATACCGGTCAAAAGAGCAGAAGGGCAGAGAAATCCCATGGTAAGAGATTTGGACTTTCCTGGAATAATTATGCTAGTTATAGGGCTTTTATTAATCATCATTGCACTTACGGAGTCAAGTATGACTTGGAAAACGGCAAAGGTGTACATCATTCTTCCAGTTGGTTGCATCTTACTAGTAATAATGTTCTGGTTCGAAACATATTTTTTGACTCGCTATAAACGCAAACACAACAGGAATGAGTGTGTTCCACACAATATGCAGTTACCAAGACAACAGGATCCAGATCTAGAAAACCAAGGAAAGAGCATCTCTGGATTCTTAACCAGATGGATGCTTAACGTTGAGCTTATATTCCCTGCAGAGGCATTCAAAATACCAAATCTTATTCCACTATTGGTTGGGTTGTCTATGGTGTACTTCAACTTCACCACATCCCTAATGATATTGATACAGTACCACATCTATGAAGAGTTAAATACTCCTTTAATGGCAGCAGTCAAAATTCTTCCATTTCCGGTCGGTTTGGTGAGTGGTGCTATGATGTACAGAGAATCGCAAACCAAAAAAATAGGAATGAGGAACATGCTCTTGATATCATCTTTGGTTTTAGTTGCATGCTCAGTTTGGATTTCCCGGACGGATTATCGTGCTCGTAATGATTACTGGAAAACACGCTTTATAAGCCAATACATTCTTGGAATCGCAATCAACAGGTTTTTTATGGTTTATCTAAACTGTGTTATGGCATCGACACCTTTGAATTTACAAGGATTGGTTGCAGGTATATTCAACACTTTTGGACAAATATTTGTGGCTTTGGCTAGTGCGGTTGTGGCCACTATTTTAGGTTTGCTAGAAGAAACTTCTTCAAACTACAAGATTTTGCAAACGCAGTATCATCGGTTTCACAATGCATTTTATACGACAATAGCTTCTGCGGTTGTTTATTTTATATTCATGTTGATGATTAAAGATCCGTATAGGAAGAAAGAAGCGGCGAAGGAGAAATCAGAGGTTAGTGTTGCGTTGACAGAAGCCAAAGGCATGAAAAGTTGAAACAGAGAAAGCATGTAGAAACTACACGATATGACCAGGTATTTGACAAATAGCAATCCATTACTTCATATTTATCATTTTTTCTGCTTCCTTATATTTTATATTTCTTTTCGTGGTGGTAATATAGCAGATGCATTATTGTAAAGATAAAAGAAGCTTGGGGAAATACGTTGAATAATGAATAGAAATCAAATACATTAGATTGAAATTGTTTTCATTTAGGCCCGTTTAAAATTAACATGGAAAGAGGTTGTAGTAGTATATGGGTACTGTAATAGATGAGTCTATATAAAGCCGCAGTGCCTTGTTTATGTCCAAGAAAGCCTCGCTCATAAGGATTAGGTATTTAAGCATGAGCATTCCTCTTTTTAGCTTGTTCATTAACCTTCTTACTTAGTACTTTACCTTTATACTTTTAGCCTTAAAAGCACAGATACTAGTTATAACAAGAACGTCATAAGGTAATGGGACCGAAAGAAAAGTAACGCAACGCAACCTTACATTTTCTTGGCGCATGCTGCCAAAAAAGAGGAGGGGAAAGAAATATTGAGATAGGACTGTTTTCTATTTTTTTCGATGCACACGGTGAAGATTGTGAGAACCGAGAAAACGAAAAAAAAACTTAAAAAAAAAAAAATTAGATAATAACAATTTTGTGTATCAACACGCTTATCAAAACGTTGGACGTTTATATTCACCGGCAAGCATTTGAGAAAGGGCAGCAATTCCATTAGAGTTTTTTTACTGCAGCTAAGAAATCAAGCGTCTTTTTTTAGTTCTAGAGGATTGCTTGGGTACCTAGAGGCGATTTATTGAATTGTTACAGCATTTTTCCGATCACAGACAAATTTTCGTTTGGAGAAGTACAAGGCTCACGACGGAACAGAAGAAACCATTATTTCGCCAATTAGGATGCCGGATGACTCAAGTGACCCGGATCTATCATCCCAGGATAACCACTTGGCATTGGATTCCAGTAGAGCGATAGAGCATAAGAGTATGAGCCCATCAAATGCAGACCATGCTGAAGATAAGGCGGGTTCGCACAGCAACTCGAAATCTGGAGTGAACGACCACATGTCGGCCATGCACAGTTTCGGGGACTCAGTTGCACTGTCGGAGAAGCGGATGGGTGCAGGGCAGCAAACGGGTGATGGTGAGAAGGAAACAAATGGGAAGAGTGGTAAGGCTGAGAACGTAGGTGTTAAGAAAGAGAGCAAGGGCAGTGGTGGTAAAGCAGAGGGCCACGAGGACCATACGAAGGGAGTGAGCTCGGCAGCAGTGAGCAACGCGTCGAGCGGCACGGGAGTACACACGACGGGCATGAATTCGGCAGCAAATGCAGGGATTTCGTTTGACTATGGGTCGTGGGAGGAGGCAGCAGAGGAGTTGAACTTCTTGAATGACACGACTGCATTGGGTATGGAGTCTGGCACAGGGGCGATGCCAGGGGCGAGCACGAACGCCGGGGCAGGCTCTGGGACGAGTTCCCGGACGGGGAACGTGACCAGTGCTGGTGGTGCAGGCAGCAACGGCGTTTTTTCACCGGTGAACACGGCGTCGAGTGCCGCCCCGTCCCCCTCGGACTACGCGTTCCAGCTCCAGCAGTACCAGAACCTTCTCTTGGAGGCACAGCAGGAGACGACGCACCAGGGGGTGGGGATGGGCAGTGGAGGGAAGAATGGCCCGAGAAACGCTGGGGGATCCGTGTTGAACACAGTGGTGAACCCAGTGGGTCCAGCTGGCTCAGCTGGCCCGGTTGGCCCCGTGGCAGGCGGGATGACGGGTGTTTTCCGCGCGAAGAAGGTGCCGGAGGCTAAGGGCCGGGCTTCTGGGCTGGAGAACGGGTTCTCGAGCTACAGCATGGGCAGCTTTGAGAATTTCAGTGCGACGAGTGGTGGCAGCCCGAATAATGCGCCGCCGGGCGGCAGCCAGCAGTATAACGGCCCGTTTTCGGCCGGTGGAGTTTCCTCGAGTGCTGTTTCATCACCCGCGACACCGCGGCAGCTGTCCATGCCGCAGATGCAGTCGACGTTGACCGGGATGGCCCCGGTGGGCCCGGTGGCCTTGCAGCAGTACCAGGGACAGTATCAGGGCCCACAGCAGCAGCAGCAGCAACAACAACAACAACAACAACAGCAGCAGCAGCAGCAACAGCAGTTGGCAGCCCTGCAGATGGCCCAGCTGGCGGCAGCCGGGCAGCAGCAGATGCTCCGGGGCCAGTTTGCCAGTGCATACAACAGCACCAACGCGGCCACAAGGCGGGCGATCGACATCGGGTTCCGGAACGGGTTGCTGGCCGGGAGTGGGGCGAAGGCAGCGGGCGAAACGCCGCGGGGGAGAAGAAGAAAGTCACCTCCACAGCCACGGACGAAAGTCCGGCCGTGCGACCACTGCCGGAGGAGGAAGACGAAGTGCATCATGATCCCGGAGATCCACTCGTGCAAGATGTGCCAGGAGAAGGGGTTGAAGTGCACGTTCACGGACACGGCGAGGTCCTTAAAGCGGGGGTTGGAGAGAGGGGCCGGCGGCGGCAGCAGTGCCAATGGGGAGGGCAGCGATAAGAGGATGAAGATGGACGACCCGTCGATCGAGCCGCCGCCAAACATCGCGGTCCGGAACGTGCACCCGATCCGCGACTACGCGACGATGAGGGGCAAGTCGCTGTTGAAGAAGACACTCAGCTTGCAGTACCCGCGATCGAGCTTCTACGTCGGGGCGACGTCGATCTACGACCCGATCTTCCTGCCGCACATCGCGTTGGACAAGATCGACCAGTTCTCGCTCGACAAGTCGAACTCGGTGCGGAAAGTGGCCGACGACGTTCAGTTCGTGTTGCGGGACGATTTCAGCGAGGCGTTGTACGAGAAGTCGGAGCGGGACGCGGACACGGTGGAGCGGTACGTGGCACCACACGGCAAGGCGTTGATCGACCTCTACTTCCGGACGGTGCACCCGTCGTTCCCGATCTTGCACAAGAAGATCTTCCTGGAGAAGTACGCGCGGACCCACCGCGAGTTCGGGGCCCCACTCTTGGCAGCCGTGTACTTGCTCGCCATCCAGTGGTGGGACTATGACCCGGCCCTCTCGCAGTTCCCCAAGCCCAACGTCGAGTCCTTGCACCGGTTCGCGATCCGGGCCTTCGGCGACGTCATCCGCCGGCCCAAGCTGAGTGCCGTGCAGGCCGGACTCCTCTTGCTGCAGTGCCGGACGCCCGACTCCGCCGACAAGAACTGGTTGCTGTCGTCGCAGGTCGTCGCGGTGGCCGAGGACTTGGGCTTAGGGCTCGAGTGCGGCCACTGGAGGTTGCCCCGGTGGGAAAGGGGCCTCCGCCGCCGCTTGGCCTGGGCCGTGTTCATCCAGGACAAGTGGTCTTCCCTTGTTGAGGCCCGGCCCAGCCACATAGCCCAGGGCCGCGATTGGTTGGTCGGTAAAGTGTCTCTCGAGGACTTCCCCGAGAAGGCCAACGATGACCCGGACAGCCTCAGAGCCGGTTCCTCGGACGTGGAAAACGGCCGCAAGGCCTTCGTGCACATGGTGTCGCTCAGCGAGATCTTGAGCGAGATCCTCGACACCTTCTACACGCCGGCGGCAATGCTGCACATACGCAGCATCGACAACGTGCTTCTGCACGCCAAGCCGCTTCAGCTCAAGCTGCGAAACTGGTACCACTCGCTTCCCAAGGACCTGCAGATGGCCTCCGTCAAGCCCCGCCACTTCAACAGCAACGGCACTTTGCAGCTCGCCTACTTCGCCACCGAGATCACCCTCCACCGCCGCATCATCGCTGCCTTGCACAGCCAGCACGACCCGGCTCCTCCCCAGCAGCTCGTCCGTGTCTGTCGCAACGCCGCCAAGACCAGACTCACCGCGTCCATCGAGTTCGCACGTGACCTCAAGGCCGAGCACATGCAGGCCTTCTGGTACTCCTCCGCCGTCCACAACTTCGCACTAATCGGCATCTTCGCCGCCCTCTTGTACGTCACCTCCTCCTCGCCCCACGAGGCCGCTGCCTACAAAGAGCAGTTGTTCGACTACCGCTGGATTCTCAAGGTCAACTCCCACAGTTTCGATGTCGCAAGCAGGGCCTTGGAGAAGATCGATGGTGTCTTGAAGAACATCCCTGCTTTGCTCCAGGAGCCAGAGACCACTGCCTCCGGTTCCCCGATCCACGATGCCAAACACCAGCCTGCCATCTCTTCCACCACCCAAGTCCACACCTCCGGTTCCTTGTCCCCGGCCAGCAACACTGCCCCATCTGGCCTGCCTCATCCAAAGAAGACCTGACTCAGCTCATGTGTAATGTATATTACTTTTGCTACTTTAGACTCTCCTATGTACACTTAATTTGTCACATGTGGTTTACTTTTGTATCTTCTGTCAACTTCTCTACTTCCTTAACTTCTCTTAACTTCTATCTTAAGTTCTCTTCTCCCTTAACTTTTATCTTAGCTTTTCTCTTAACTTCTCTAGTATATTAACTTATTTTGTTAATTCTTCTAGAATCTTAATTTATATCTTAACTTCTCTAGTATCTTAACTTCTCTAGTATCTTAACTTCTCTCTCAACTTTTTTGTTAATTACCCCAGTATCTTAACTTCTCTCTTAATTTATATCTTAACTTCTTTTGTTAATTCCTCTAGTAGCTTAAATTCTCTCTTGACCTATCTTATCTCTTAATTTCCCTTTCATCTTCCTCTTTATCTTCCCCTCTATCTTATCCTAATTACCTTCACCACCAACCCATTCTGACCGCTTGTCCTCGCTGTCCTTCGAACCGCCTTCATCTTTCTCATTCTGGTTATTTCCCCTTCTTGTTGTCTTCTCGCTTATCATCTTGTATCTCTGCTCTCTCGTGAACTCTTTAATGTCCTCGGAGCTTAGTTTAATTGTAGTCGGATCCCTTCTCAACATTGCTTGTATTCTCTGAGTTTTCAATTTGAATCGGCCTTTTTCGAAATAAGTAAAACCAACACTAGATTTACCTTGGACCCAAGTTGCACCGATTAAATCTCCGCCTTAACTTATCTGCCTGCTTACGTAATCACTAAACTTTATTTTTACTCCACTTATTGTTTTACACGGGGTAATACCAGTGGATAATCCATTTTTCAATTCGCCAACCGCTTTAACATTAACCACTGTAGATCAACTACACTTAGCATTAATATGCCATTGTAAGAGCATCCACTTTGTTTGGGTGAACTATGTCCAAAACTCCGCGGCTAAAATATGTTGTCTGATATTTTGCCGCTTTAAAATGTTCTGCTGAATAAAATATTATATATTTAGCGGATTTTTCGCACCCACTCAACTGTTAAATTTGGCTCTCTGTTGAAGATCCTGAAAAGTCGATCGACCCTTCAGCCAAAAATCCACCTTCTTCCATCAGAGTGGGGCATTTCATCAACTGGGAACTCTATTACATATATTTCCAGTTACCAATCATTCTCTTCACAATAACATCAACACTCATGCAGAGCTTCATAGTGCTACTTATTGTGGCGGCTTTAATGATTGCTGTCATAGTAATCTTGCCGAAGATATCCGGTGTGGCTTCGTACAGTAGGAACGATGACTATTTCGAAAAGAAAAGAAAACAACAAGCCATACATCTTGAAGAGGTGAGACAGAAACAACTTCATCAGCCTTTAAGCTCCTCTACATACATCCCACCTGATGAAGAGGAAAGTTATATAGCAGCATCTTCTTCTGTTTCCAAAGGTAATACGAAAACCGGCTTGAAGGAAATTTACCACAAGGTGAAGAATGTCAAGATAACAGAAGATGACATACCAGTTAAGCTTCATCTATTGGACAAACCAGGAAAGACATCTTCAACAAGTACGGAAACGACTGTCGAAGATGACCAGGATCCAAACAAATATGATTTCGATCTTCAGGAACTCATCAAGGAAGAGCTTTCAAAGGATAGGAGTTGATAGAAGTTGATGGAAGTTGATAGAAGTTGATAGAAGTTGATAGAAGCTGATAAATCTGACATGCGGTCAACAGTTACGAAACTTTTGCTTTACAACGGATCTTACTTAATCTATTTCTAATATAATAAACGTAATACCATTTAATCATGTAACGCTAATAACGTTAATGGAGGGTCTTCTAAATACAGCAAGGAATTTTATCCAACTCATAACTGTCGTGCCATTATAAGTTTGCCTGTGCATTTATGAACTGCTTCTGTGCTTCTTCATCCATCGAGTCCGGGGATGTCTCCGTTGAGCTTGGCAAACGATCTTCTTCTTCAGACGGGATGCTACTACTGCAACTTCCCACACTTGATGAACTGTCGTTACTGGTAGTGTCATCTGAACATGTTTCATCTGCAACAACTTCATCTGGCTCCTTGTCTTTGCTCCTGCTGGTGAGCTCGTAAAAAAGCATGAACGTTCCCTGAGATGCAAGAACCTCTTTCTCTGAAGATAGCCTAACTATCTCATCGCTAATCCTCCACCACATCTGTCTGCATCTTCTGAATGCTATGTAATGTCCATAGTTGTGAGTTCCAAAGTGCGAAATCACCGATTTCAATGTGTACTCGAGGCGTGGGTCATGTGCAGAGCTATTTTCTGCTTCTTTTCCATCATCTTCTTCCTCAGACGGTGTGTCTCTCTTCCTGAACGGCATCCTGGCATCCATGTTAATATCATCCGGTGTAGCAACATAATCCGTGATATTCAGATGGATCGGGAATATAAGCTTTGCATTGTTCTTCCTCACCGTGTACGTGCGAGGATCAAACACCGATCTATTTACATGAATACACAACACAGCCGGTGGACGCGAATAGTATGCCTGTTTAATCTTCGTAGACTTCTTCTCCATGTTCTTCGTGTGGAGCCGGTTGTAATCATCATCGTTGATGATTGGCTTCGAAAGCGTTTCGTTAATTTCCGAAATTCGCTTCTCCGTCAGCTCGACAAGTCTGCCAGCAGTCGAATCGGTGCTCTGCCTGAATTCGGCAAGCTTCTGCTCGAGTCCCGACTTCATGTTCTTTAATCCGCACCTGTTACACTCCACACCGTCTATAGTTTCAGGCTTTTTCCACTCATCCATCAAGTCCTCAAGCCGGTAGGCTGTGTCAGAGTTGTAAGGCAGTGTTAGTCCAAGCCCAGAAGTCACCGTGTATCGAATACCGCCTGTTTCTCCGCAATTCGTACATCCTATCCTCTCGCAGATAAGACCATCAACAGGAGTGACAAACTTCAGAGGATATACCTTAGACTCAACACCAGCAACATCCGGATCCACCTGAACTGCTGGAACATACACTTTGCCAAGGCATCCCAAATCCTCCAACCCCATAGTCATTCCTGCGGCTTTATCCTCAAAGCTTTCTCGAGGCATTTGCAACTGGCTTCTCTTCTCAGCCTCTGATTTATCGAAATCTTCATCCACAAGCAAGCCCTCTTTCTGCATCTCGACTTTCTTGAACTCCTTCTCGACCTGCCGCATCAAGTTTTGGTAGAACTCCTGGGCATCCTCCTGGTTATAGCCGAGAAACATGCTTTTAGTTGGTCCGTCCTTCATGGACGAAAGAAGTCTTTTCGTCTTGTACGTGTGTGTTCTCCGGCCATGTCTCCCGTTCAACTTATTCAAAAGTTCAAGGAGAGCATCAGAAAATGGAGCTTTGAGCTGCTTCTTCCGGAAGAAGCCGGATTTCTGGCTCTCGTTATCATCAGAGTTATCGGTAAACTGGGTGAGAAAATCGACAATCTCATGAGAAGAGGCGAGACTCTCCAAGACAGAGTTCATAAAGCACGTATTTCCATCGTTTGCGAGGCCTCCCGGATATCCACCAAGCTTCAAGGCCTTCTTGTAGTCATCGGAGTGAAACTTTAGCAAGTGTGAATCACTGTTGAAGCCGGAAGTACTGTATAGACTTAGAGCCGAGCTGAATCTTTCGCCAAGTCTGGTCATAAAGCTATGTAACTGCTGATAGAAGGGGCGTTTCTTGCCGCGTGAGGATAGTAGCCAGTCGGTTGTTGCCGCTAGGAAAAGGAATGTTGCTACACCGGAGACAATGAATGTCCAATTGCCGCTTTTTGTTGATCCGTGAAACACTTTGGATGTTACTTGATTTAGTAGACTGAAACCTTTGAGGTTCTCTTTGGAGTCCTCCAAGTTGTCTGGAGTGAAAGTTTCCGGCCGGTTGAATTCCGCTACTGATGATTCTGTGAATAGAAAATAGGAGGTAATGGTAGTGATGAGAGTGAGGTGCAATCCTGTAGTCATCAAATATTACCGTTTCAAGCGCCGCTCTAGATGTTGCTCGCTTGAATTGAAGAAATAAGAGATGTAGTGTATTTGAGTTGAAGCAATGTTTGAATTTGGATCAGTGTATGAGAAAGCGGAAGCATAGTAGAGCTGTGAGCAGTGAGCAGGACTTGAGGAAAAATAGTGGGGTGAAGAAGGAGGGAAAAAATGAAAAAAAAAAAAAAAAAAAAAAAAAAGTTCTTTGCTCCTGTTCTATCATATTCCAAATTTTTCGGCGCTTAGGGTCTTGAAGACGAAGCAATCAATGCAATTGACTTGATGCAATTCATCTAACTCGATGCAAATAGTGAATTTTATTTGATATCATTAGTGCAATCAGTTTAATGACATCAGTGCAATTAACTCCATGCAATTAGTGCATTCAATTTATTATCGTTAGTGCAATTAACTAGATGCAATCAGTCAAATGATAATAGATGCGTCGACAGTCGCGTCTGCCGAAAGCAGCCGTGCCTAGTTTATGTTCAACAAAGCCTCGCTCATAAGGATTAGGTATTTAGGCATGTGCATTTTACCTTCTTTACTTTTATACTTTTAGCCTAAAAAACACACATACTAGAACGCCATAAAGTAATGGGCGTCACGCTTAAAGTAATTAACTAAAATATTATAGTGCGATTAGCTTAATACCATTAGTGCAATTAATTTAATCCCATTAGCAATTAATCTAGTCCCATTAGCAATTAATTTAATCTCATTAGTGCAATTAATGCCATTAGTGCAATTCAACACTTCACTCCCTACTCTCAAGGTATGTCACTTAATGAATTATAAATCTACAAATTCCGTATTAGTACAAGAATAAGAGGTATGCATCGTAGGAAACGGGCGCGGAGTCACCTGGCAGATTTTTTCTACCTCCAGCCATTTCTCTCCCTCCAGTCATTTTTCTACCATCAGCCACTTTTCTACCATCAGCCACTTTTCTTGTCCTTCAGGCCCTTCCGGGTTGCCCTGGCGTTATCCATGGCGATGGCCACCGGGTCAAAATTTTCGCGCCCGCCATTTGCCCGCTGATGGTCCTTTCTGCCGGAATCGCCTCGCGCCCCCGGGATACTCTCCCGGGTAGCGGTCCGCCCGGTAGATCCAGGAAGCCCCGCGGACCCCCGCCCCCGGTACCCCTCCTTCTCCCGCGCCATCTCCTGGAGCAATGGCCGGATGCACTCCTTGCCCGACTCGGTCTGGAAGTGCCGCCGCAAGGCATCTGTCCGGGCAAACCGCTTCCCACAGCCCCATACCGTTATGCCGTCTGCAAGAACTCCCCGGCACTGGAACTTCTTCTCTCCCGTGTGCAAGTCCTCGTGTCTTTTCCGGTCATGCTGCCGGGCAAATGCCTTCCCACATATCGAGCACACGTACGGCCGCTCGTTCGTGTGTGTACGCATGTGAGACTTCAAGTTGTACGGTCGCGTGAACTTCTTGCCACACACTTTGCACACAAACGTCGCTGGATTTTTCTGCATCTTCTTTTTTCCTGCTGATGCAGGGGCTGCCAAGTCGCTTAGCCTTTCCCTGGACAGCTTGTACGTGAGGTGGCCGTTTTCATCCACTGTCTCTTCGTAGTCCGAGCCTTGCCTGGAGTGCCTGGAGGTGGATATGGATGCTGATCTGGACCTGGATCGGGATCTCGACCGGGATCTCGACCGGGATCCGGCCCCAGAGTCCGGCTTTTTCACCCGGGACGAAGTTCTCGACCGTGACGAGCCCCTCGTGTGTGAAGACGACGATCTCCGCGAGTGCGATCTCGACGAAACGCTGCCCCGGCGTCGGCCGTGGGGCTCGTCGGCCGGAATCGAGAGAAACGTATCCGGAGGCTGCTCGGAGGACCCGGTAGGACCCGGGGGAGCATCTGCTGAGTCACTAGGCCCTCCCACTGGGGCCCCCACTGACACTCCCGCCGAAACTCCCGCCGAAACATCCTTCTCTATCCGGATAACTGGCCCCTGGACGGCCACGTCGTCTGCCAGGTTCACAGACGATGCTCGAGACGGCGACTGCGAGAAAAGCGACGGCGTCTTGGCTGCAACGGCCTCCGGATTCTCAACTATGTTGGCAGACGGGGTCGCGTACGGCGACTGGAGGTAGTCACTGTCGTTTTGGCTTGCGGAAAAGCTCTTTGGCGAGGCAGCGGAAAACGGGCTGGCCAAGAAGTTGCCAAGCGAGTGGTCGGTGGCCTCGGCTGCCCCGAACACTAGCCTATCTGCCGTGGAGTCGTGCAGCTGGAGTTGCTGAAGCTGCACCTGGTGCAGTTGTTGCTGTATTTGTTGCTGTTGCTGTTGCTGTATTTGTTGTATTTGCTGCTTCTGTAGTTGCTCCTGCTGCTGGAGGTTTCCAACGGTTAACGGTGCTAACTGCTCGATCGGGTCCATTAACCCTCCTTGATTTAGTGCCTGCATTTCTGTCTGCATTCCCCCTTGAACTTCTCCTTCCTGAACTTCTCCTTCTTGAACTGTTTGCATTCCCCCTGGCATTCTCCCACGGGCATCGCCAAGTGCAGAGTTTATAAAACTGGAAAGATCGTCATCGTCCCCAAATGGAGACTCCGGGGCTGACATGTACGGAGAAGTGTTCGAAAGATCAGAATAACTGTTGCTGGCAGCACTCAGCGGGTGCAAAAGCAGCCCGCTCTGGTAAGAGCCCTCGAAGTCTGCCCTGGCTTCCCCTTGGCCCCCCGTATGCTCCCCGGTAGGCCTGCCCTGGGAGGATATCGCCGGCCCGCCAAATCCTGCCGGCTCAATCATGATATTCGGCAGCATCGGGGCCCTTGTCTGGATATTATCGTGGTGAACATGCATGCTAGCATCAGGCTGCCCGCGCGGCCCTCCACTGCCTGTGTACTGTGCACTTCCACTGTCAAGATTGAAGTTCATGATGTCGTTTAAGGTGTCATCTGGAATGGAGGAAGACTGGACAGAATTTCCTGAAATCTGGTCTAAACTACTCCTGCTTCTGTCCGCCATAGTATTACTGGCGTTTCTGGCTTTTCTTAGTAGTACTGGATTGCTATAGTTGCGACTGCTAAAGACTAAAAATCACTTCTTTCGACAGAATGCTGCTTGGCTGAAAATTCACCTCCCGTTTCAATTTATTTTGCCCCAGCAAAAATATCCCCAAATATCTGCCTCAATGCCTCGGCGTTAGCCCTGCGGTAAACAACTAACTTTCCTTTTTTTTTTTTTTTTTAACCTGTCCGGAAGCGGAACCACACATGCAGTGCGAAACTATGCTTTAATAATGCGAATCTTTGTTCCCCCTGAGGAACGTTGGAAAGATCGGACATAACAGAAATGCGAAATGTGCTTTCACCGTGACTTCATATTTTGCACATTTATGCTTTTGCAGCCTCTTTAATGTCGTGCAAATAATGCCGTTTGCCGAACTGCCTGCTTTGCGGGGCTCCTCCACTAATCCATATACTCGCTCTGCTTCTGACTTCCATAAATTAATTCCAATATTTTATGCACTTTCTGTGTATTTTTTTGCTTTCTGCCGTCTGGCATTGTGTATAGCAACAAAACAAAAATAATAATAATGAAGAATTATAAATAGCTCGTCCTCTTTATTTGCTTTCTCTCTATCTCATTCATCACAAAATTACATTTACATTAAACACCATTGGCATTGTCATAATCAGTGATTTGCTTCACTCCTCAGATTCTTTTCTTATTTGTTTCCATCCTTTTTTTATCTCTCTCGTTTACCATTTTGACCCACTGAAAAATACGTATTCTACGCCTAAAATTAAACATTTTTAACTTTCTTTTACACAGGAATCTTAGTCTTATTTTTCTTGGCACCCGACTTTTTCAAACGCAAATTTTTTAGCCTCTTTATTCTTCAAATTCTAATCCAGTCCCAGCAGCTTCTATCTTCTTCTTATTACGGTATGTAAAACTTGTGACCACATTCAACGAGGCGCAGTTATTGCCAAGCGTCGCAAGTCCAATCACCGAAATGCGCATGAACGTTTTATTGTTTCATCTTTCGCATTGTATTCAAATACCGGTCATGCACTCTTTTTTTTTTCGGATACAAATTCTCGGTGACTGAAAATATCTTCTTTTATATTGTAAACATTGTGTAAGATTGCTACGAACAACGCCCAGAGCCCACCGTTCAACTTTTTTGTTTCCATTTTCTTCTTTTTGTCGTGTTATATACATGAATAAAATATTAAATATAGGCTAGGCTCAGTTTTCTAGTTTGGGGAGCTCTTTAAGGCCTTTCTGTCCCGTAAGCACCTCTGATAGCTTAATATGGATATCATCCACTTTCAGCTGAGCGTTACTATTTAATGCATTCGCCACGACCTGTGCATTCAACCTCGCACGTTCAGTCTGGTTTTCATTTATGATTGGCCGAATCTCGTTTCTGGCTCCATCAACAGTTTCGGCAATTGCTTTCTCGAGTTCCTTTTCTGGAATGTCCGCCAACTTCCTTATATTTGGGTTGATGGTGATCTCGTTCTTAGCCTTGAGTGGGTTCTCAAATGAGTGAATTGTGGATTTACATTCGAAGAAACGATCCGCCAACTTCCCATCTTCAATACTAATGCCCCTTCTGGCAAGAACTTTCTCCACTGCAATAAGAATCCTGTTCTCGGTGTTGAATGGTATCTTAGTCTTCGTAAGCTGTAACTTGGCAACATCCGGAATGTCTGGTTTGTACGTACTGGTGTCAGGATGCGTAACATCGTGCATGAAATTGCCGTTGTAGTCCTTTATGCTAAATAACGTCTTGATCACTGCCGAGTTCTGGAAATTGTTTCTAATTTCGTCCAAAGTTGGTGGTAGAATATCCTCTGGAATTATTTTCCTCTGAATGTATTGAGAACGCTCCTCCATCTCCTTTGCGTTCTTTTCTTCTAAACTCACCTCCTCCATGTTTGATTCATTCTCATTTTTGCCCATTTCCGAATCGACCCTCAAAAACAAATCCTTCAATAGGCCCTCATCAATAGGCTTTTTGATCTTTTTCTTCGAATCGCCAAATACCTCTTCAATAAAACTAGCCAAGGCCTTTGTCCTCTTGTCAATCAACTCTCTAAACACTTTCTCCTCGTTTGGTCCAGCAGATGATGATCCTGCTTCAAACCCTGGCTCCATATCCATCTTCCTTTCCCCTAAATTGAGCTTCCCACGTCTTCTTGTGCCCTTTCTAGAGGCCTCATCCTCAGGTCTCCGGCGAAATCTACTCATTTTTCTCTCTAGTGTATTCTTCTTGGCATCTCTCTTATTATTGAAATTACTTCTCTCACGCTGCTTTGCTGTGACCTCCTGCCTATCAAATTCTTTTCCCTTGGATTCAGGCTTGTTTTTAGTTCTCTGGAAATCTGCATTTTGCTTTGATTGGCTTATTTTGCTCAACCTACTAAGAAGATCGCCATACTGGAAATCACCCCCTGATTTTGTCGCATAATTTCTCACCCCCAAAGTCACTGTTCTAGACAGTCTTGGAAACATTATTGCCTACAGAAACGTTCACGTTTCACGATATCTTCCAAGGTATGTACCCCTATAAGTCAAATTAGATTAGATAGCGTTGTTGTTTCTCTCAGAATATATTGAGAAATGCATCCGACCAGCGAAAAAATTCATGCTCAAAAAAAAAAATAAAATAAAATAAAGATTCGTCTACCAACATCCAAACACCGCAAAGATCGCTTTTCTCTTCCTTGCTCTAGAACTTTGGCCGATTACTCTCCCCTTTGTGTTCGGATGCCTCTAAAAGAGTTCTGTAACTGATGCATTGACAATCATGGCTTATTCTCCTACGTCCGTCCTGGTCATTTTGAAATCCTAGAGCTGCATTCCCCCATCCTAGAGGAGATGGACCCCATGTTGGAATAAAGCACATTTCTCCAATCTTGCAATTCTGTCTGCATCTATAGAAAAGAGGCCAGTTCAATGTGTCAAGGAGGCTCTTAATCTTCGTCTGCAAGGATAAAGCTTGTTTTTCCAAGGCATTTCTCTTCTCCTTAGGCATGTTTGGAATCGTATAAACTGACATCAAGTCACGGCCAAGCTCAAACGACTCAATCATAGCATCAACTAAAGACTCCTGAACTTTTGCAAGAGAACTCAATATGAGAAGATCGCTCCTGGATTTTAAAGGCAGGTAAGGATGAATATAGTCCCAAATAGCCATTTTTCTTGCCTCGGCCGAAAGATTATGCTCCGGGTAGTTCACGTATCTCCTATAAAAATTGAACGTATACGTTGTTATGTTTGCTCCCAAGACTCCCAAAGTCTTGTGCACGTTGTAGAGGGCAAAGCTGGTGTTTAAGTTGGCCAAGATCGGGCCAAACTTCTTCTCAATATTAGTGGTCACGACCTGCCAATTGGTAGAACTGTATGGATCATTCGGTGTGGATAAAACCGTATCAAGTTCTGTTAAAAGCTGACCTTTGACATCAGTCGATATGTTATAAATTCGTCTTTTGTATGGATCCGGGTTGATATAAGTGCGATTAAGTGGGGTCACAAGCTTGCTGAAGTCCAACAAAATTCTATCGTCACCAGAATAAACACGTTCGCCAGATTCGTACTGTTCGTATCCGGACATGGCCTGGAATCCGTCTATTACCGACGATCTTTTCCTGTTCAACTTATCCTCATCTGGCGATTCCAACGATCTCTTGTCAAACTTCTCAGGTGGAAACTCGAGAAGTTCAGTCACATTCGATAGCGTAACATTCGAAATAAGCTGCAGTTTCTCGTAGAAATCACAAATCACGACCTCAAAGCCAATCTCGAGACGGATATATCCGTCTATGCCACCATTCTTTTTCCCCCAGGAGCATATTTGCTCTGCTGCCCATCTTTCATCAAACTCATCGTACGACTCTGCCTGTGACAGAATGTACTGAGTGTCCATTTCTCCTGTTTCGCTTTTAGCTGCAGAGGCTCCACCAAGGTAGAAAAGCTTATCCAACGGCCTTGTCACCTCAAATGTTAATAAATTGGAATTTCCAGATCCAAAAGGTGGTCTCGGCCCCCCATGTGGTCCTTTTCCAAACGGAGACTTTCCACCTGGACCATTTCCGTGATGTTTTCTACCCCTATGACCCCCAGGAGGTGGACCTGGTCTCCCGGATCTTGGCTTTCCCCGGTTAAAGTGTGCAAAATTATAACTAAATTCATAATCCATTGCCGTCCACTCGAAAGAATCTGGGATCTTTCCTCCGTTGCGTGTTGAATGATAAAGGTGAGTGCCTACTGGAAGGTATGCGGGAATAAAACTCACACCAATTGGGTTCAAGTCAGCATTCTTCTGCCTCGCTGCATTATTCACCTCGTTAAAAACTGCCGTTGCGTTTTCGAGGTCTATTCTTCTAATGTGCTTGTCATAGTTGTTTAAAGTAATTTGCTCTTTCTTCAACAGCTTTGGAAAAGCTATCTGCTTGAAAAAAGAGCTATCATCTTTGAAAATATAGCTTGCGATTTCCGTAGTTGTTGTTGTAAGATATCCAAATGCGAAAAACACCGCTAGGGTGAAAAAAATGCATCCCACGATTCGTCTTCCACGCATTATCCTGGTATCAAGTCAATGAATTAAAACGATAATTCAAACCAGTCGAGACGTAAAGCACCACAAGATAATTGATAAGGTAACATTTATGTGAATTGCAAAAGTGAATTTAGCACAAATAATCGAACCGAATTTCTTGCATCCGCCTCATGATGAATTTATTGTGAGTAATCAAATTTTGCTGCTTCTGTCCAATCAAAATATTGTTTCCGATATTTTTTGGGTCCCCTGTATTGTTTTTGGAAGCCCGGAGACGCGTGATGCGGCTTTTTTCGGTATTTGAAAAGAAAGTTGGGTTGGGTGGAAATGGACATGGCAAAGATTTTTCTTAATACCCAGCCTTGCAAAATGATAACCTATTTTTTTCCTCATAATTTTACTTAAATTTCACTTGCTACTGCTACTAAACTCCTTGGATTCTTGGCGAACGAAAAAAAATCACAAGCTTACCAGAATGATGCGCTTTTTTTTTTACGACAAGAATTGTTGAAACCAGTGTGTTTTCCAATTCTTTTAGAAAAGGACCATCCAACCTAAACAAATATTCTGATTATCGATGTAGAGTGTATTGGATGTAGTCACTTAATAGTATTTTGTCTGCTTTCAAAGAATGGCTAAGCTTTATTTTAAAGACAGTCTAATTTGAAGGAAATAATACTTTCTGACATTCATTGAGATAGACATATGAGCTCCTCGAAAAAAAAATATTCAACAGAGAATACCTATACCAAAATACATACTGTTAAAAAGTTTATTACCGTTTCCAGCTGTCTTAAGTATATCATGACTATGATGTCTCTTTTGATAAAGAATAACGAGAATTGGTTTTTATATTGTTAAAATTAGCGTTACCAGATTTATATAGTGTTTCGATATTTATTGTAGTATGTAATAAAGAGTATGTATAATGATATACAAAAGGGAATATCTTCACTTTATATAGATGTAGTTC
>ERZ746981.84-NODE-84-length-81241-cov-11.874168_pt1 | contig 81241 bp, 38 predicted proteins | sample MGYA00374948_ERZ746981 | MGnify/ENA primary metagenome ERZ746981 (study PRJEB28757, sample SAMN06711160) | food metagenome | host: microorganism | place: China:Harbin | collected 2017-01-30 | study: EMG produced TPA metagenomics assembly of the Analysis of Microbial...
CGGTATCTAGCTAGTCGACATACCATCCTTACACAAATTAATTAGCTTCATTCTAAATTTGGGTACCATTCACTAAAACGCGAACGCGGTAATATAGGAAAAAATGAGAAAACATTGATGCGGGGTGCTACAGAGTTTTTCATCAATAGAAACGACGAAAGATCTAAATTTTTATCATGCATTATAAAATTTTATACTTTTAAGTTTTTGAGCCATAGAGTACGTATTAGACGAATGGAAGAGAAAGGATACTCATACGTCTTTCCTTATTGAAGAAAACAACCCTTCCTGATGACCCCTTATTTGGTATGCTATTCCTCTCAAACAGGGACCTCAAAGAAGCTCGCAGTTGATTTCGCACATGAAATCGAACAGACCATAGATCATGATCGAATTCCAACCGAAGAAAACATGTTTGAAGTTAAGAACATCAGTGAAATAGAAAAACCAGAAGATTTATCGCGCTGGATCTTGATATGCTTTTTTATCAGTTCTTATGGTGACGGCGAGCAGTGTTCTGACGGTGAGCAATTTTACAACAGCCTAAGACATTTGGAAAACGACTTCTTCAAAAAGCGTGGGAAACAATGTGAGTTTACAATGTTTGGCTGCGGGAATTCTTTGTATGATTCTTATCAAGGTGCCGCCAACAACATCCAAAAGGAATTGTCAAGGCTATCATTTCATGAAATAGGGAAGTTTGGTAAAGGAGATGATGGATGCAATATGCTGATGGAAGATTACAACGAATGGAAACTGGATACAATTTCCTTATTACAAAAATTACTGAAGTTCCCGTTGGTGCAAAGGACGAATGAGTATATATCGCAATTCGAAGTTACTGAATCGGACGAAGCTGAGGCGGTCTTATTTGATAAGTCAACAGGTCCACCATATCATGAGGATAATCCATTTTTTGCACGTATTAAGAATATCGAAGTATTGACAAACAATGAGTTTGATGTAAAGAAAGTTGTTCGTGTTTCGTTCGATCTAGAGCAAAAGAAAACCAACTTACGTTATACGACAGGTGATCACATTGCGGTTTATCCTAGTAATAGTGAATCTGATGTTCGTTCATTTCTTAAACTTGTTGGACTATGGCACAAACGAAATCAAATAGTAAGAATAATCCCTGTTGGACATTCAATTAGGCCTTTTTACCCAATTCCCTGTTCTTACTTTAACATATGCAAATACTATCTTGAAATAAATGCCTCACCAAGCAGGAAAATGATCCACTTTATTGCAAATACATTCACGGAAGATGATGCGGCTAAACAATCTCTTGCAAATATCACGAGCAACGCCGAAACATTTGCCAAAAATGTAACTTCAAGACATCTTACAATATCAAAACTTCTCGAGCCATTTGGATATAAGAATTTCAACATTCCGATAACGTTTTTTATGGAATCATTTGGAAAATTGAAACCGAGATATTATTCAATTTCGTCTTCTAGCTTAGAGTTTTCGGATATGGTTGATATGACAGTGAGCCTCGACAAAGATAGTGACAGTCATTTTGAGGGTGTTTTTTCTAAGGAGTTGGAGAGGATTCTTGATGACAAAAGAACAAGTGAAATATGTCAAATTGATACCAGACTTCCTATATTTATGGAGACATCGAAATTTAGACTTCCAACTAATTCAAAGAAACCAATATTATTAATTTGTGCAGGCGTCGGGGTAGCACCGTTTCGTGCGTTTATTAGGGAAATTGCTTTAAAATCTAAGAATGCTGAGATCAGTAAAATATATTTATACTATGGTTTACGCAGGCAAGATGAAGATTTTCTTTATTTTGAAGAACTGAATGAAATCAAAAAGAAATTAGATGGAATGCTTGAGGTTAATATTGCTGAATCCAGAGGGGCTGGACCCAAAGTATACGTACAAAATCTTCTTGAAAGGGATCGGTCCAAAATTGGTGATCTTTGCATTAAGAATAATGCATGCATATATGTGTGTGGCCGGGCCAAAACTATGGGTAGAGGTGTATCGAAGACTTTAATTGATATTTTTTCTGATATTAAAGGCGGCATAAGCCAGGGAGACAACTACTTAAAGCTGATGAAAATATTAGGTAGATATCGGGAAGACATCTGGTAGCAAAATGATAAGATAGATGCCAAATCTTGCAATTACATTGATCTCACCAAATAGAAAAGGGTTTTAACAGAATGATATTTTTATTCCTTTATTTATCACGTTTAATCATAGATAGTGTGTATTCTATTAATATATAATTTTGAAAAATGATGGATGTTGATTTTCAAATTATTTAGGGAGTTAGGGGAAGGGACTCTCCCAGCGGGGATTAACATTTTTTTTAAGAAACTAATGATTGACGGATGATTCGAATTAATTTTGAGTTTGCTAACAGATAACTGAGACTCCGAAAAATTATGATTCTTGAGAACTAGAAACCAACAAAATTGAAAGTTTTTGACGTCAGACAGAAAACTATAAGATATGAGTTGACATTACAACAGAATTATCAAGTAAAATTTGAAGTCGAGTTAAAGAATTTTGCCAGATCTGTACTTTTCATTGATAAAATACAAGAGCTATCGTTTCTGATACTGATACACCTTCTTGACGGCGGGATATCGAGAAAAATACCGACCCGGGAAAGAAAAATAATTTTGATAGGTAGTAGTGAATCATTTTACCCGAACAAAAAGTACCGACAATACAAAATTTCTAAATGTTTTCTGTAACTCCGATACACACGGGAGTGGCGTTTTTCGACATCTTGTATGAAAGTTACACCAATTTTTTTTTACTGTTAAATGCTTTCAAGGTGAATCACATAATTATTGTAAATTGTCAAATAATTGTTGTATTAAAGGAGGTTACCAATAACAGTTTGTACTTGGGATTCAGTGATAGATTTGGCATTTGTGATCTCCACACAACTTACAGAAAGCCATCCCAAATTACAAAATTGTATCCAACAATGTCATTCAATTCATTTTCATCGACACCTCTCTCCAGGGACTCATCTGATATTTCAATTCATATCAACAATGATTCAAACCCAGTTTTGGAACAAGGATTGCGAACTGTGAATCGGGTACTTTCTACCCAGGCAAAGGCAATTGACTATTTGAGTCGTCAGTATGAAAGGTCTGAATGGTCAAAGAATGAAATTAAAAAGTCATTAAGAATTATGAATAATGGCCTTAATGCAGGAGGTAAAATTATAATATCTGGTATGGGTAAATCATACAAGATTGCTGGAAAAAGTGTGGCCACACTGAACTCACTCAGCGTTCAGTCGGCTCTTTTACACCCTTCGGAAGCTCTTCACGGGGACCTGGGTATCATCCGGGAAGAAAGAGGAGATGTGTTACTTATGATCTCTGCATCGGGAAATACCCCCGAGCTTCTCAATTTACTCAATTATATTCCAGAGACGGTACCTATTATATTAGTCACGTGTACTAAGCACTCAAAACTGAGTATTCTTCCTAGGATTTCATCAATGATTTATGCTGAACTTCCCAAAAGACTCTCTGAAAAGAACTTGTACGGGATGAGTGCGCCAACCATATCAACAACACTCTGCCTCACTATTCTTGATGCCACATCCATGGCACTAGCCGAAGTATATATCAATGACCTAAATATTAGAAAGAAAAGGTTCGGCGATAGACATCCAGGCGGAGCAATTGGCCAGGAGACAGCTGTAGAGCGCTCGACTGCATTTTCTCAACTCAAAATTGATTCTTCTACTCAGACCAGCAGTACTGGTAGCAGTAATAGTATCAGCTCTGCTTCAAGTATTTGTGAATTGAGAAATAAGTCCCGATCCCTATTAGAAGAGGAAACAGAAGATGCAATTAATCAGGAAGAACCAAAGGAGGCCGATGCCTTTTCAGTGTTGGATTTGGTTCTTCTAAATAAAATTAAGAATTCAAACCATGTAATAACAATCAATGCGTTGCCAGACCATGATGAACTTAGGGTTACAAGCTTACTTATAGCATATGATTACATTCTTATTGACCACAAAAATAGTCATGATGAGTCCACGACCAAGTCACACATTATGCAAGTTCTCGAATGCTCACTGGGCCAGCAAGTGTACAGAGCAGCCAAAATTCAAGGTGATGACTGGTCTGATATTAAGTGGAAATTGGAGGACGTATTGGTTAAAGTATCGTTTTAAACATTCTTAATTTTGGATTATTTAAATGTTAGTGGAAAACGGCGAAGAACATAATATGTACATTTATGGCAATATTCTGGCTTCCAAAGTTTAAAGATTACCATTTACAATTTGCCTATTCGAAGGGCATTATTTCAGTTAGATGATAGCGACATAAACTTATAATATAACATTCATTTTCGCTTTCATTGATTACAGGTGAAAATACATTTGTAATGTATAAATATACATAGTAAAATTCTGATAGGCATATTCAATAAGCACAGCCGAGTTAAAAATTCAGCTAACAACTAAATTGCTCAACGTACGACTAAACGTTACATTTTTCACTGCTACAAGAAATTTAAATTGCCATATGTTTCATCAACCAGAGCCAATTAAATTTGCAGCTCGGCCATTTATAATACTAGCATTCTGCATATCACTTATTTGGTCCGTAATATGCTTTTCCCCCTTCAAGAAATTAGCAAGGTACAGGAGATATCTAAATTCCCTATAAACTGAAAAAAACTAACAGGACAATAGTACATACAACACACTGATTTCTCATCCTGGTAAGAAAGGGGTAAAAATGCAATAGGAAAACAAATCGAAAAACAGAAATTCTTTATATGGGGTAGGATATCTAAAGATTTTTTTTGAACAGCCTTATCTTAATACAGTTTACATCATGGTTACAAAAGAAGGGGAAAACAAAGAAAACACAACACCTTAAATACCTTATATATATATATGTATCTATAATTACGGTTATCCAATTTTCAGTATAGTTGATTGCGAACTGAAATGACCAATTCTATAAGCTGGCTTACTTGCTGACTGATCATTGTATCAAACAATATTCGCCACAAAGTGATATAATAAGGTTGATTAAAACTTAAATCTGATCTTTCCCTGTTGTTGTACCTAAATACTGAATTTGTTTTACGAGGTTACTAACCTCTAACTACCGTATGCTTTTTTAGGGGTACTCTAACTAAACGCGTATTTTCTCTCAGCAGGTAGAGTGCTATTTTCTTTTACTCCCCCCTTTCCACCTGGTAAAATTCCCCTATAAAAATCGTTGACTTTTTTTTTCGTACCTTTTTATCCATTAAATTTTACTTTATCGGGTACACTTGCTTGGCTCGATTCTGAAACATCTTCGTCGGTTTCTATACTCACATATTTCATTCTGCTCGGCTGTTTCACATTATTTTGTCCGTATTTTAGTTTGTCAATCTTTTGGAACAATTAGAAGAACAGCCAAAGGCCAAAGATCCATTTAATAATTAAGGTCCATTTAACTTGCTTTGTGCTTAGCAGTTTCATTGGCTGTCCACCCATACCTCGCATAATTTTTTAGCTTCATCATACCTTACTGGACACAATGTCTTTTTTTCGAAGATCATCGAGGGAGCATAAAGAACATAAGGTGACCAAGGCAGACCTCTCAACAATTCGTATTGGATCAGAAGATGCAACTCAAAGTTTGAACGCCCCAAGAGAGGTAGTTCAGGCTGTTAGAGCCTATATAGCCCAAATTCCGGGTCAGATCAGTTTCAACAAAGGTGATTTCTTTTACGTTGTGTCGCGACCAAACTCTACTACCATCGAGATAAAGGATCCAGTGAAAAACATGCAGGGTAGTGCTCCAACCAGCTGCTTTAAATTCTTTGAAAAACCCCAGCGAACACACACAAGCAATTCATCAAGTAGCAATAGTTCTTCTCAGCACAGTAGTTCTCAGAATGGGGCTGGCGTGACATTTCACAAATCCTATCAATCTACAAAATCGTTTCATTCGCAACATTCACAACCATCCCAGGTACCTAATCCTTCAGCAAGACACGCATCTTCAAGTTCTAGCAAGCACGTGTCACCGTTACCATCACTTTATGGGATTGTCCTCTATGATTTTCATGCCGAGAGGCCCGATGAGTTGAGCGTGATGGCGAGCGACAGTTTAATCCTTTGTGCCCATCATGAACATGAGTGGTTCATTGGAAAGTTTCTCGATAAGATTGGTGAGCCAGGCTTAGTTCCTGTTTCGTATGTGCGACTTTATGATATAAATACCAAAGTTCCTTACAACGAGCCGTCTGATGCCATAATAGATAGAGTTCGTCTTCCGACTGTTGAGCAATGGAAGATGGTGAAGAACCGTCATAAGGCCAGTGCAAGAACAGTAGGACCTGCAGCTTCAACACCAGGCAGCCGAACAAATTCTTCTGGTGATGTACGCGCCCAGATGGGCGGACAGAATTGGCAAAAGGACTCGTTTTCTTCCACCGCCAGCTCATTTAGTCAGAGCTCGTACATTGCAGGGCAAAATAAGCCCGTGGCGAATATTTCTACGGCGTCTGCATCAACAGCTCGTGCTTCATTGTATGCAGAAGAGGTTAGTATAGAGTCTTTCTCTTCCACAAATGGCAAATACTGGTTCTTGGTTCGTGTCGTGCTCTCTGATCACTCTACACGGTGCCTTTGCAGATATTACGAAGACTTTTTCAATTTCCACCAGCAAATTTTGGCTGCATGGCCGAGGGAAGGAGGTAAATACGATACTAAGGATCATAAAGAGAGAATCATTCCTTTTATTCCCGGTCCAGTGATGGATGTGAGCGAGAACTTGTGCCATAGACGCATGATTGACTTTGATAGCTATCTAAAAAGTCTGAGAGATCTCCCTAGCCATATTTCAAAATCGGTTCTTGCTAATTCCTTTTATGATCTGTGGGAAGGTGACCAACAGTTGTCATATAACGATGTCACGAAGGATGGCTCTCCTATAAGGCCGGCCAGACGTCCTCCAAATATGATTATACTGAATGGTAAAGGATCTAACAGTAATGGAGAGATTGATCGTAAATCTGAACAGCCTCATCCATATAGACCATTTCCACAACAGGGAGGCAATGTTCCGATGGACCATACCGGAGCTATCGATATAAAGCCCACACAGAATCCTCAAAACAGACACAGCTCTTTGGTAAGGAGACTTAGTGAGATGACTTTGGGCCACTCTCATCACCACTCTAGGAAGCACAGTTCATCCGGATCTTCCGTGGGATCATCTACACAGGATCAGAGAGAAACACATAGAAAGCCATCCCAAACTAACTGGACTAAGAGCAATAACGGAAATATGAACACGAGTGCCTCAAAGATATCTCCTTCTAACAAGTTAAAACTAAAGTTTTATTACAAAGATGATATATTTGCAATAGCTGTCCCTGAAACTGTAACATTGGAGGAGCTGAAGCATTTAATTGTCCCGCGAATCGATGAATGCGACGAACCTAACATTGAAGAAAGATTAAAAGTTATACCAAAAGATGTCAACAACGTTGATCAGTTTGAGTATCTAAATGAATGTGTTCTTCAATCGGATTCACAACTTCATGAAACTTCCAATTTCACTGACAAGGGAAAGTTTTTAGTTATAGTTTGATCTTACGCTTTATCTCGCAAAAATTTACAGGGAGGGAGTGAGCTTCTTATTCTCTATAAATGATAAGCCTTGTATAGTTATATAAATATGTACGAGTAATTTCGCAGCGTTCAGTTTCTATCTAGTGAACGTTTTAAATCAAAGAAATTTGCTAAATGCCAATTGTCATCTATCTGTCTATTTGGACTCGGAATTTTCTCGGTAGAAAATCGAATGCTTGAACACTTTTAACCTCCTAATAGCCTTTTCACTATATGCCCTTAAAATGTTTTGCCTGGATGATGCATATTTATTAAAAGGATAAGATGAGTTGGTGTCATCTCCAAGGACACTCAAAATAGATGGTATTCCAAATGTTCTGCACAACCGCTTAACAGTTTTAAAATATTCTTCCTCGAAAAGATTTGGATTACACACTTCTGCTATTTTATAGTGTATTATCCATTCATCCGCCGTTTTCTTATTAATAATCGATAAAGGTGGTGTGGGGTACTTCATATGGGCGGACTTACTATTTATCTTGTGACCGCAAGAAATTTTGAACATAAATCTTCCATCCTTAGATGATTGTTCAAATATTGATTTATTGATGGTTTCACATCGTTTCTTGCGTGCACTTGCCGCCAGCGTTGCCTTCCTTATTCTTTCACTGGGTGGAACTTCAACATCATCAGAGACTTTATCAAGTGTAGTTAGTCTTTTAGCCATTTCAGCGTGAACAACATTCACAAATACTTTTATATGAGGATTATGGTATTTTGATTCAGGACAGTACTTTAAAAACATCCTGAACGGCCTTGACCCAGTCTTCTTCGTTATGGCATTCAATAAATCTTGAAGCATAGAAAGGCTGACATTGAATTCATAGTTTGCCATCATTGTCGATAAAGCTTCTCTCTTGTTTTGCCAATGCTGACCGATATCTTCCACAATGGCCTGGAAATCTGATTCATTGTTCACGTAATCAGGTTGGCCTAGTTTGGGATCATCATAATCAACATTTCCAAAAAATATGCTATCTATCTGCGATAATGGAATATATTGGAATCCCAATATATTCTTGACATTGTGATATGCAACAAAAATACCATCCATGTTTCCAATCCTTGCCTGCAAAGAGTATTTGAACATAACAACCCTTGCCATCTCAAATAATTCACGTTCAAAGCTTTCGTATAAGCCATGAGTACGATTAATTTCATAATTTGTAGGATGAAAGTTAGTATGTGCGATGTCGTATCTAATCGCACAAACTGCCCTTGTTTTGAGATCAAAAACACCAGTTCCAGGCAATCTTTTGTCTTTGGCATCAAGCTGAGATCGCATCAAAATATTGCCAAAGCGAGCATAATGATATGAAGATTTTGAATTTTCAGCCCTCACTGGATCTTCAAGTGATGATTTCAGATATGTCTTAAAAACGGAGGAATCTGTTGTAAGCATCAGCTCCATTGTATTTCCCAACAATGACAATATCAACTCCGTGTCCGTAGTTCGGTCACTATCAATAGAAAATATGTTATCACTTCCTGATGAATCCTTTTTCTTCAAAGTAACAACAGAGCTGATAGGGTATTTACAACTTTCGGACATGTTCGTAGTAGCAGGAAAAGGCTTCGATAAAAAGCCTACATCTAATGGCCGGTTGTTACTAAGGAGCAAGTGAAACAAACGTAGTATTCCAGTTAGGGATGAAGATGAAGAATAATACTTAAGCTTTTTTTCACTCGCTGGCGTTTTTGTGTTGAAAGCTTCCGCGATCTTTAGAAGACGTTGATCATGTGTTGGTGAAACAAAGGGAGTAACCTTATCAAACTTGAAGTTATCCACATTTGGGATATTCAAAAGTTCAGGGCTGAAATTTAAATGCCGAGTTCTTGGATCCCTCATATAATGAACACCAGGTGAGAACAATACACCCTGCAATTCCGGGCATATATCAGGCACATTATCTATTGGATCACAGTACCCTTTCAGGGGTGTATATATATCGGTACTTTTCAAATTACTTATACTTCGTTCAAAAACGACTTCATTTTCTCCAGACCTTCCACCTTTGCTCATAAGTGAGAGCTTTCTAAAGCTATTTCTTTTGTCTTGTTTCACCTTTCTATTTTCCATTAGCCTTCCTTTATTCGAGCCAGTACTGATCTGATTCTTAGCATCATTGCAGATGTTCCTATAGGAACAGCTGCGTATACATCGGTTCAGGATCTGGAGTTCTCTTACACGCATCATATCTTTATCGACTATTGATTTTAATTTGCCAAAACTTGTTTGGATGCCCATTGATGTGCTTGTGTGCTTCTCTCCACTCCACTGAAAATTACCGAGAATCGCATTTTTCATCCGAGACGAAAAGATGTGCATAAAAATTTCTTCTCCGTTCATATTCGGAACATCCACACACCGCATAACCTCTATACTGTTTAGGGAATAATATGGAAACCCACTAGCATCTTGCATTGAGCTTTTACCCCGAAGAACTCATTTTCAAGGTTAGCTTTATTAAGAGATAATATATACTGGTTGAACACAGCTACAGCACAATGCTGTAGATGCCATTAGACTTTCCGTACCTACTACATCGAGGGTTCGAGTACGAAAAGTGCGAAAAACAAATGGCATGACGTCATTCAAAATATACTTCCTTTTTCTGAAGAATGCTACCCCGGAATCGATAATAATCAGATACGTATACGGCTTTTGGACACCCTTGAAGATTCAGATAATTGCGCAAATCAAAGATTTAAGTAAAATAATGAATGCTTTGGGCTACATTAATATAGTGAAGATTTGTACACCTTGGTATTTTGGTCGATATAGGGATCTTCGTTAAATGAAGTGAATTTAGCAATAATAAATTTACTATTGTCCAGCCGTATGAGAGCAGGATTCAAAAAAATTATAAAGTGACACCTATGATGGTTCCAAAGTCAAAGGAATGATTGTTAAAAGTGGTATCTGCCCGATATTTCAGTGTAAATAAGCAGAACAGAAATATTCAGATTACTTGCTTTCATAGTACGATAGTAAACTAGACAGAAGATCAAAGAGAAATAAATCCTTAGCTCTTTCACCCATGGAGAGAAAAATCAAGCGAGAACTATTCTATGGATAACAATACAGAGTAGACAGTATGAAAAATTAAAAACAAGATATTCTTCTTAATATATCGACGTGGCTTAATGAGTGACAGGTACGTTTTTCAAAGGCTTACGGAGATTGATTTCAACGTGTATATAGTCAATAAATATACACTATACGCGGGCAAAACAAGGTAAAATTTAGAAAGGGACTATTATTTAATATTAATAACCCATCTACATAGTGGGTGAGAAGGTTGCATATATAGAGAAATAAAAAAGCTGTGCAGTTAAAACGAATAGTGGATGAATCCTGATGTCAATCCTAATGATAATAAAGAAACTGACAATGGTGTGAATCTTTACCATGTAATAATACGTATGCCTCTCAATAATCTACGCCGTATATAATTTTCTCTGGTCGCAAAAAAAGGTACAATAAATTTCTTGAGACAAATTCTTATTTCCTTCACCCCAACCTGGCTTATTATCCTATTCAAGCACTTTTTTTTTAAAAACTTTATTTCCGAAACTTTACTGTAGCTACTTCTGTCTGTAATACTTCCTCATTTCAACACGACTGTTCTCATAGGGTGAGGTGCAAAAGCAAGATTACAGGAGGAACCGCTTTGTTATTTTTGCTTACTTGTACAACACCACCTTTATCACTTTTTCCAATTACGAAAACGGCAGGTCATTTTAATTCATTAACTTTTGAGAAACTTGTGAAACGATGGCCTCGCCTCTCTTAGAAAAGGCACCTGGAATTCGACCAAAAGCTGTTAAAGGTAGTAAGCGAGCTGTCACCTCAATGAAAAAAAGACAAGCATCAAATAAGGATTCAAGTACCAGGGATTCACCAAATCCGAGTCGCCCTCATGTCTGTCCTACGTGCACTCGGGCATTTGCGAGACTAGAACATTTGAAAAGACACGAGCGATCACATACAAATGAAAAGCCATTTCAGTGTGCAGCTTGTGGCCGATGCTTTGCACGTAGGGATTTGGTATTGAGACATCAACAAAAACTTCATTCTTCGTTACCAACAAATGACAGGGCTAATGCGCCAAAAAAGCCACGCGGTTTGAAGATAGTGCCAAAGGAAGGTCAAATAATCAGTGATTATCTAAACAAGAACATAAACATAGTGAAGAATAACACAAGTACCAAATTACCAATTCCCCGGAAGACGAAAAAACTTGCTGAAGGCGTTTATCTGATGGAACCAATCAATTCTAATGGCAAATTAGTTTTTAACAAAGAAAAGGTCACACGAAAGAAAGCAAAGATAGAAAAAATGCAGTATAAGACTGTTTCTCCAAAGGGAACAAAACTTGGACTTACTTCAACAGCTGCTATGGATGCCATCCATGTACCTGAGGCCATACTCCATGAGGTTTCAAATTTTGAGCATCAAAGACATGCATCGTTTAGTGCTGCCGCATCTGGTTCGTATACCGGGTTTTCAGCTCAACAGCTACATGGGCAAAGTATAATACCTAATAATCTGAATAGTGTCGAGCAAGAAGCACCTTCAGAAGTTAATTTCACCTCGCCTTTACTCAAGCATCAGCCGGATGGACATTTCGAGTATGTTGATTTTGGATCCTTAGAAAATCTAGAGTTGGATGGTTTAAATAATAATCCAAATATGGGATTAGATTCTAATGTAAACATGCCGCAGCTTACAACAGGTTCATCAGAAGTTTTTCATCCTGTTGATAAACTCCCCTATCGGTCAATATTTGATACCAAGATTTCACCGATCGTGACAGGCGCAACAAATAAAAATCTTGCTAACACGAATATTAATGCAGGCACAGGAATAGACTCATCAACAGGATCTTCTACCGGCTCATCACTTCCTATCCAATATAGTCTCAGTACGCAGACACCTGTATCAATTGGCTCTATGTCAAGTATGCAACCCAAAGACATTGATCATATGCCGATATTAGATCAATTAGAGCAAATTTCTGGATCAGCCTTCAATCAAGCACCTTCGGCTTCAGTTAATGGTCATGTGACAAATTCTGAGACGGATGATTTGTTGAACGAGTTTATTAATGCTCCTATTAATACGCAGTTTCCTCAAGTGAGTGACAGCATAGGATTTGGAGATAATTCCTCCTCATCATCAGCTTTGGATGTCAGTAAAAGAACGCACAGTGGTCAAAATCTCAGAAAGTATTTTAAATCCAGACAGATGGATATTCTTCGTCATGATAATACCTTTCCGAATGTGACATCTCAAATTGCAGGTTGCCGGTGTTCAGAAGACCTCCGACGTTATATTCTAAATGCCTATGATCTTTCAGAGACGCAATTTCCTCAGCTGGATGATATGAACCGGTACCTAGCATTATACGGACTCAAATTCGACAAATATTTCCCTTTCATTCATATACCTTCCTTAAATATTGAGGGACATCTGGATCAGATTCCATTGATGCTTTCTATGGCAGCCGTTGGAGCGTTATACTGCTTTCATGCAAGAAATTCTTCCACACTATTCAATTTCTCCCGGTTTTTAATCCATAATTTTATGGAATCCGAACTTAAGCAACATGAGTTCAATCACGTGCCTTTGCACATAACGCAGGCATTACTTCTTCACCTTTTCTTGGGTTTATTCCATAATGACGTTGAAGTCACACGACTTAGTGCTCGCCAACTTGGATCTTTGGTCTCTTTAGTCAAGGCAACAAAACTACATATGCCACTTGAAACATTTCTTCTTCCGCCATCCTTGTTCGCTGATATATCAACATTAAATGATGGTACGGCAACTTCGCAGCAACTCCTTGAAGTTTGTCATGACTACTTTATTCTTGCCCAATCTAGAATAAGAACAGTTCATGTTCTTTACTATCTCTGTACTTTATTCAGTTGTCTAACTGGAGAGGAAATTGAACTTGGCACAGAAGACATACGATGTGGCTCTTTTTGCATTTATGAAGATCTGTGGAAAGCGAAAAGTTACAATGAATGGCTCAATCAGCTCAAACAACGAAATGTGAGGATTGACTCTAAATTCGCTTTAATTCGCTTGAGTGACGGAACAAATTCGTATAGAGATATGTGGCATGATTTAACAAATCTGTCTCTTGATGGTACAGTTGGTTTGCGAGGGATGCTATCACTTTTGATGTCTGTTAATGGATACATCAATGATGAGCACACTTCGATTGAAACGTCAAAAGAAGGTTTGGGAGCTAAAATTGCCAAATGGAGGATGGATGAAAGACCATACATCGAATCTTTGATCAAAACTTGGGAGGCTTGTTTTGTTAAAAACGGTGGCATTTTGGTTCCAAGGGGACAGAATCTACACACAATAAATATGAGTGCAGAGTTGAAGCTAATCTTGCCTCTAATATCCTTTGCTAAAATCAATAAATGTGTGTACATATCGCCTGTTCTTTCAAAAATGTGGACGAGGGACTGGAATGGGATGAACGAGGAGATCAAAAAATTGGCAGTAGACCACGAGGCACTGAGGGATTCTACTTCATATTCCTTGGATGTGATTAATTTGTGGATTGATATTATATCAATAACAAACGATGCGGAGAAGACATCAATTCGTACTCCGATCTTCTTTTTAACGTGCCTATTTACTTCAACTTTACTAATCTCTGAATATATTTACACGATCGAGGTTTGGGCAAACAAATATTTGGGATCACCGGAGGGGTCCGGCGGTTTGGCGACAGCTGATCGTGTTCTTTGGCTGAGGGCTGAGACGATTCTCAAAAAAGTGGAAAGTAATTTGCTTCCACCTGGTGCAAACCATACATCATATGCAGAATTTCTTCGTGTCCAGGCTAACGGTGCATTAGATGTGGAGCAACTGGATGATGGAATTTCGAAATTGGCTCTGGATTCTCAGAGTCTATCGCATGTCGCAGAAATAATTGCTACTGGAAGATTAAGTGCACGGTGCTTATCATTAGGAGTTCGGATATTAGCAGATGCACCTGTTTGGCCGATTGCTTTGGTTTTTGCCGAGGCTTTGAAGGCAAGAGCAACAGCCATTCACGAGCATTTGTCCACGTTTACACCTAAATCAAATCCATCACGGAATTCGGAGTGATCTCTTTTTGTTTTTATTTTTACTTTTGCATCTGTTTGGAACATGTCTACATGTACTAATTTTTTATTGAATAGCATAGCGTAGGGTTAATGCTGTTTTTACTACATACAAAATGAATTTACATATATCTATCTTTAAAGGTTAAATGTTTGTTGTAGTTACTTTGATAGGGTTGGTGAAGAGTTAAATTTGAAACCTAAATCCCGAATTACATAATAAATCCCCTATTGATTATTAGAAGTGCTGAAAGTTTGGAGCTTTTGTTTTTGAATCATTTTTCAAATGCTGATACCAAAATGCGTTAAATTTGAACCGTAGAAAATTTATTTACAACATTTCAGTTTCTGGAAGAAAGGTAATCCTTTTTTTTGCGTACAGAAAAAGCTGTCATACATTCCGAAATAGTAAAGTTTGAACTTTAATTATTCTCCCGCTCCATTTTTAGGTTTGGAGAAAAGCAGCTCTATATAGTAACACGGATCATACTTAAAAAAATAAAGCAACCAACAAAAGGAGATATGTACTTAAGTATTTCCTACTGGACTTAAAACAAAATACAATCCGTTATTCTAGAAATATACACACTTTGACATCCGTACATCAAAATATCTTGGGGGCATCTGAAAAATTTTTGGATTTGATATCATATTTCCTTAGAGTACTAATAGATGAGACTTACAAAAGATTTACCGGCAAGAATTTGTCTTATGATATCAACCGCTAGGGCAAGGCTTTTGGTTATATCACCCTGGTTGAGTGGCTTATTTTTAAACACTATTTCAAGGCATATATGTACGGTAGGGAAGATGGGGAGTAGTAAGACAACAGGAAAATCATTAAAGCATGACCAACCAACCTTGAATGGTACAGAGAATCTCAAAACAAGACAGACAAAATATGAAGGCAGGGAACTTTATAAAAACTTGGGATGCCCGAAGAAAATTGTAGCACCCATGGTTGATGGGTCGGATCTTGCCTGGAGAATATTATCTAGAAGATATGGCGCAGATTTATGCTATTCTCCGATGCTCCATTCTAGGTTGTTTGCTGAACAGGAAAAATTCAGAGATACGGTGCTTTCACCTTTAGATGGGAAACCTGGTCTTGATAGACCACTTATAATACAATTCTGCGGAAATGACCCCGATGTACTTTTATCTGCAGCCAAACACGTGGCGGGAAGATGCGATGCTGTTGATATAAACTTTGGTTGTCCTCAAGGTATTGCAAAGAGAGGCCATTACGGCTCTTTTTTGATGGAAGAGTGGGACACGGTTTACAATTTAATTCACAAACTACACACAGAATTGGCAATTCCGGTCACGGCCAAAATTCGGGTGTTTGATGACTGGGAAAAATCGCTTGAATACGCCAAAATGTGCCTCAATGCCGGTGCACAGTTTCTTACAGTTCATGGTCGCACACGAGAGATGAAAGGACAAAGGACAGGAATTGCAAATTGGAAACTTATTCGCTATCTTCGAGATAACCTTCCAGAAGATACAGTCTTTATAACTAACGGAAATATTCTGTATCAGGATGATTTAGAACGGTGCATCCGGGAAACAAAGTGTGATGCTGTAATGTCGGCCGAGGGAAATCTTACGAATCCGGGAATATTTTGGACAAAGACAAATGATATTGATAAGCAGTTTCCCAGGGTGGACAAGTTTGTTCGGGAATATTTCGAGATTGTTAAAAGCTGCGGCGAAGGAGAATCAAAAAGATGCTTTAAAACACATCTATTTAAAGCACTTCAAAAATTCCTTTCAACAAGAACAGATATAAGGATCGAGATTGCCCGAATCACGAGAAAGACTTCGTGGGATGAACTAGACAAAATTGTGGGGCTGATTGAAAAAGCAGTTCAGCAAATATACCTGCAGAAGGACATGGACGAAATTGATCAAATTAAAGTAGGAAAACTTGAGAATTGGGGCGGAAGATACAGAGATGTTCCATACTGGAGGCTGCAACCATATTTCAGGAAGATAGATGGTGTTGATGGGCGTGAAGTGATAAAAGAGCTAGTGAAAAAGAATGATGAATCGAAACTGATAGAAAACTCAGACACACAGCACAATTCTATAAAACGCAAAGCTGAGGATCAAGTTAAGCTGGGGAGCACTATGAAAAAACGTTACCAACGTACATAGGCCATGCTAAGGAAACATATTACTATTATTATTTACTTGTAGGAAACTTCGGCGCTTTCTACTAAAAACATTTTTTCACCGGGAGGGAACAAAAAAATTCATAATTAGGTTAAATAAAAAACAATCACATTAAAACTAACATACCGTTATGTGCATTCGAACTATATGTGACATGTATTTTTTAAACATAATCATTATCTAAACATTTAAACACGCTTGAAGATGCCCACATTGCGATTGCGAAATTTAACCGAGGCATTTAGTCGCAGGCTATTCTCAACCAGTGGTCTTGTACGTACGTTTAATGCTGGTAAAATTTCACCATTCATAACCAAATTATTAAAGAGTAGGGACATCACAATTACGGAGAAAGACTGCCAGGCTGAGCTGAGGAAACCATTGCTTGATGTTTTACATGATAGGGGTCTCATAAAAACTTGCATTAATGAGGATGGCCTCCGGAAAATAATAGCCACAAAAAAAGTGGGGTTGTATTGCGGTGCCGATCCGACTGCTAAATCTCTTCACTTAGGAAACCTCCTTCCTCTTATGATATTGCTGCACTTCAATATACGTGGTCACAATATATTCCCACTAATCGGTGGCGCGACAGGAGCTGTCGGGGATCCGTCTGGCAGGACTACCGAGAGAACATCAATGACTAATGATAGTAGAGCTGATCACGTTTACAGAATATCACACCAACTTCTAAACTTCTTTCAAACAGGAATTAAATATGCATCCACTAGAAATCCAGCTATAGATGATACAAACTGTGGGGTGTTGGATTTGAAAAACAATTATAAATGGTGGGGAGAAATGGGAATGCTTCAATTTTTATCGACTTATGGTAGATTTATAAGAGTGAATCAAATGTTAGCTCGTGACTCCGTGAAAAGAAGAATTTCATCGGAGCAAGGAATTGGATTTAATGAATTTACATATCAAGTGCTACAGGCCTATGATTTCTACTATTTGAACAGAACTTACGGTGTGGATGTTCAGGTAGGCGGCAAAGACCAATATGGTAACATAGTGGCTGGAATTGACTTTATCTCTAGACTTAACAAGGAGGACAATAAAAACAATGGTAAGAAACAACAAAATTCGTGCTTTGGATTGACAGCACCATTATTAACTACTGCATCTGGTGTAAAGTTTGGAAAGAGTGCGGGTAATGCGATTTTTATTGACCCAGAATTAACTCCAACATTTGACATATACCAATTCATGTATCGGGTAGCGGATGAGGACGTGGAGAGATTCTTACACATGTTTTCACTTCTTCCATTACCTGTTATAGATAAAGTCGTTGAGGCACATATGCATGATAAATATACGAGGTTTGGACAGACGGTGCTTGCTTGCGAGATTTGCGACTTGATTTATGGTGATGGTACCGGGCTAATTAATCACAATATGAGTAAGTTAATATTTGAAAACCCGAAGACTGTGGATGCAGATCAAATAATCGAGGCATTCAGTGTGCAACCAGATTTGTTAACCAAACTTACGATGAAGCAGGCATTGGGTCTCAGTGTACCAAATTTGCTTTACATAATGTCCCATGGTGTTAAATCTAAAAATCATTTTAGAAGAATGATGAAAACAGGTGCTGTGAGAAATGGAAAATCGAGGAAGATGAAACTCATGGATCCACGCAATTTGCTTAAGAGAAAAGATCTCATCGATGAAAAATTGCTTATTTTAAAGGCAGGCAAGGACGTGTACATTGCAGAAATTACTGAGTAGGTTACTAGACCTGCATAATAACATCTATACATATATATATACTAATATCAGAAACCCTTGTGTATATTCTAATTGCATTGGCAAAGACGTAACCAAATATGAAGTCTAACATAAAAGCAGCAGTACACACATAAAAAAAAAGCAGAGATTGCCAACACCAAAATGAGGCTAAGCAGAAAGAATCATCATGAACCTCCACCCTTACTATGCCTGAATAGTTTCATACCTAACCATGATGCCACACACCAAAGCCATATTATGACAAAGTTTAGAAGAAATGCATATGTGTAATAGTGATCCACCACCATTTTGTCAGATACTGCTAATTTCAAATAACTGATCACCGGTCCAATTATAGGAACCTGTGTATTGAATAACGTCGCTGAGTACAAACTGAAGCACCATTCCCATAGACCAAATATCGAACCCATACCGATTACAAATGTAAGCCACGTCAATATTCGTATAAAATAACCCCTTATACGTAGTTCGTGCATATATGCATCCATCTGCTTTGGGGTCGATTCGTCAACCTCTGGTGTGAAAAGAAAGGCCACCCTTTTGTTGGCCTTGCCTTTTCTTTCACCACCAGTAACCATAGCGAATGAGCTACCTTTTGTGATGCATAAATCGATTGAAGGTTTGGAAGAAGACTAAAAGGGATATAGGACTTTTTATAGGGACAGGACAAATGTCACTAGAAATGGTATCGTTTTTCACCGTACTATATGTTAGACGATAGACCTAGATTGAGCCGTTTCGAACAATAGGAGAATCATTTTCTTCCTCGGAGCGCGGAATTTAATTTTTCTAGCGTGTAGCTAAAGATTTCCTGCCGTGTAAAATGCTTTGTATTTCCACCTAACAAGTAACTTTGATCGTCATTAGATGAAAACGTTGATATTAATAGCACATTGATAATTACCAGACAAATATATTGACATTACAAAAGTATTCTCGCATTTTTTACTCCTATTCTTTCCTCATTTGTGAGCTCTTGGTTTTACTACTACGTGGTCATTTAGGGCCTCTCTCCCATTCAAAACATCTCAGTTTCGGTAGACATCCGTGCATTACTTGCGGTCAAACATTTTATTTTATTTCTCCTGATGCTTCCTGATACGGGGATGCTGGATCAACCTTGTGTTTTTTTCGATTCCACATGAATCTTATCATACGCATATGTAAGATCAAAGCTAAGACAATTTGATATATTATTCCTTGGAGGTTGAACTTTGATTAAAATTTTCAAAGATGTCAAATGCAGTGTCTACATTACCATCGTTAGATACAATTGCATCAAATATTCAGATCGAGCTGTCTCATACTCGAAGACAGAGCACGAATACTTTACTTAACCAAGTTAAAAAGGATGCAAAAATACAAGGACTACTACGTAATAATGCATTTTGTCGAAAAATTATATCGTTACTTTCATTAATGAAATCATACAGTAACGAGGATGACCAAAGTAAAGCCCTAGATATCATACTTGCATCGCCAATTTACGAGCGATTAGAAAAAGAAGGAAAGAGCAATTCTTCAGATTACACAGACAGATTGGTCAAACAGTTGCTTAAATGGTATAAGGAAGAATTCTTTAAGTGGGTCGACAAACCAGAATGTCCCAAGTGTGGTAACACGGAACAAGATAAGATACAAAGAGTATGGGGTGGGCGACCACATTTAAAAGAGCATTTTGAAGGTCAAGCCTCTATTGTGGAGCAATATCAGTGCCAAAAATGCAAAAATATTATAGAATTTCCAAGGTATAACAAAGCAAGCAAGCTATTGGAGACTAGAAGAGGAAGGTGTGGTGAATGGAACAATTGCTTTATTCTTTTGATGAAATCGTTAGGGCTTAAAGTGAGGTATGTCTGGAATATGGAAGACCATGTTTGGTGCGAATATTTCTCGGACAATTTGCAAAGATGGGTACATATAGATTCCTGTGAAAACGCATTTGACAATCCTCTTTTATACAGTAAAGGTTGGGGAAAGAAAATGTCATACATTTTCGCGATATCTGATCATTACATCGTCGATGTTACGGGAAAGTATGTTGAACATGGCTCTAAAAACGTTATACCGAGGGACAAAATAGACGAGGATGATTTGAAAATGGTTCTTGCGGCCTTGAACTTATCATTATTATCGGAAATTGATGATGATAAGACTCTTCTTGAGGTTTCATCTAATATGATACTTGATCATAATACAATGAAAAACAACTCCATTCTACCAGTAAAAATACAGGATTGCATTCCACCTAGACAAAGTGGTTCGGCTGAATGGAAAAATGAGAGAGGAGAAAACGGAAAAGATTGACTTAAACATGGCAATTTTGGATATTAGTTAATTCCCAAATAATTCTAGCTTTCCGGATATATAATTGTTTCCTAATGACGTTGACATAGAGATACTTAGGGTCGTTGGATAATGGTATTACCAAAATCCGTGATATTCTATGGGGCGGCATGTTTCCTCCTTTTCTCAATCATTATAGTGTTGCTGATAATGAGAAATACAATTCATATTAGCATTTATAGGTGAGGTTCATGCACTTAAAATACCAGAATACATAGCATTGCCCTATTGTAGTTAGGGGCTACATTTCTTACCTGATATCAATTTTCAGTTTATCTTCGATTAATCGAACATTCTTAGTTTACTTTATAATAAGTAGTGTATGGTACGGGGTACTCTCAGAATTAATGCAGGTAAGATTTTCTGAATTGTACTGTTTTGCTTTGCAGCATTGAAAATAAATTGAATCTTGGAAAACTAAAGTAAGTATGAAATGATTTACAAATTCTAGATTACCCCCTCAAAGATTAACCGTATTGCATTTGTCTCTCGCTGAAAAGTATATAACAATCAATTTTTTCCTAATTTCTGCCTTCAAACCAGATCCCAAAATACTTTTAAATGATTTCATTGATAAATTAATGTTTTGTCTAATTCATTTCTTATCAGCTGGAATATACTAATACTTGATAACGATGATGAAGATATCAATCCTTCAAGGCAGTGCAAACGGAACAACAAAAAAAATTTTCTGTGAAAAATTGAATAACCCCAACCTGGGTAAGACTTTAATCAGTAGGCCTTGACTAGAAGAAAGGATAAACACACTTAGTTTCATCAACAGGGTAGACTATAGATAAGAAGCTTTTGGCCTTTGATCATTGATATAGACTTTTGATTTTTTTTTTGCTAATAATCCAGAGAAAATGAATACCGAAGGTTATGAAGAGGTCTTAAGGATTGATCTTGAAGGCTCACAAAGAGTTTTCAAGACTTTCCAGAGATTTTATCCCAAGAAACACATCAAAGATATGTTCAATGTTGATGGACAGACCACAAATTTGCAGTTGATCAAAGAAATTTGTATTAATTTGCTTGACGATACGTCTGGAATGTGCTACACCTTTGCTTTTAAGCCTTTGATAGTGGAACTAGTTACACGGCTTATCAGTGATGACAGTATTGAAAAAAATTTCACATTACAATTTAATGAGCATCATATTGTGAAGTCATCTTTTATCTTCTCGTATATTGCAAAGCTTATCGGATATGATAGAGACATTGAAACCCTAGTTGAATATTTCCTGGAAAAAAACAACTTTTGCTTTGAAATCAGGCAGAATGAAAATAATATCAGTCAAAATGAATTGCAGTCAATTTTAGTGTCATATCTTAGAATAATTTCATACAACAGGGAGAAATTTGGGAGGTTTATTGACTCCAAACTAATTCATGAAATTATTTTCGATAAAAACTGTTCTAACATCAACCGACTTTTGTCAATCCAAATAGAGGCCTCTATTATTTCCCTTTCGGAAGATGTTAAGAATCAGATGATCAAGTATTATGTTGATGAGAAAAACTTGATTGGATCACTTGGTAGTGAGAAGGGATTTAATTTTCAGCTTTTCCAACTCTTTGAAGCCCAAAGATTGTCCAACTTGACAAAAATTGCTCCCCTTTCTGAAACATTTGTTAAAGGACCATCGATTATTGAGTTCAGATCAGAGGATCTTTCTGTTGGTGTTAAAATCGTTTCTGGAATTCTATTTCCACACATTAAAGAGTTAGAGACACAGAGAAGAATGAATGGTGCAGTAATAGATTTTATTCCGATAAAAAAGTCAATTGAATCACTTCGTTCTTTAGCATCTTACCTTAAAACATCTAGGCCAGTATTACTCGCAGGAGCAGAAGGAAGTGGTAAGACATTTTTGGTGAATCTTATGGGACAGGAAATCGGTGTCAACACTAAAGATTTGGTGAAGATACATTTAAATCAACAGACTGATCCCAAATTATTGTTGGGAACGTATACATCTGGTTCAAAGCCGGGCACATTTGAATGGAAGAATGGTGTTTTAACCACGGCGGTGAAGGAGGGAAAATGGGTGCTTGTGGAAGACATCGACAAGGCACCAAACGAGGTTCTTTCGATTCTTCTAGGATTATTGGAAAATAAGGAGTTGGTTATTCCATCCCGAAATGAAGTTGTTACCGCAAAAAATGGATTTCAGTTAATTGCTACAATGAGAGTCACATCGAAATCAGGAGATATGGTTGTTCCTGATGTTATAGGATTACGACTTTGGGAAATGCTAAAGGTTCCAGAATTAGATGATATGGACCTGCGTTGCATATTGGTGCACAAGTTCCCTTTGCTAGATCATTTTATCAGCGTATTTATTGCGATGTTTTTGAAAATTAGGACGGCTTATAATTCTCGTAAGCTTGTGATATTGAATGATGGTATTCCTCCAAGACCCGCATCTATTCGTGACCTGATGAGATTTTGTAAAAGATGCAATGCTCTTTTCTTGGCTGCCGGAGTGAGATCATCTACAGATCTTATTTCTGACCAGTTAAAGGAGCTACTCTTTCAGGAAGCACTTGACTGCTTTACAAGCTTTCTTTCCTCGAGTGCCTCAATCAAGTTTTTGTGTGAAATTATTGGCAATATTTTGGAAATACCTACAAGTAGGATCAACCTTCAGATGAATCGTCACACTGCTTCATTGACCATCTTTGATGATTCAATCACTGTTGGTAGAGCAAAATTAAAGAGAAATCACATCGTCGGACTGCACAGACAGGCTAAACTTGGTGGATACAATGAAGGCAGCTCTACATTCTCAAGGACAAATCATTCTTTGCTGCTGATGGAAAAGATTGGTGTGGCAGTTTCTATGTGTGAGCCGATTGTGCTTGTTGGTGAAACAGGTACCGGTAAAACCACAATTGTTCAGGAGATGGCGAAGCTCCTTCACAAAACACTCACGGTGATTAATGTCTCTCAACAAACAGAGGTCAGCGATCTTCTTGGTGGTTATAAACCGGTGAATGCCAAAACATTGGCTTTGCCAATCGAAGAGGACTTTGAGAATTTATTTAGTCGGTCATTTTCTATAAAGAAAAACGAGAGATTTTTGAGACTTCTTGCCAAATGCTTCAACAAGTCGCAATGGAAGAATGTGATTCGATTATGGCAGGAGGCATATAAGATGGCTAAAGCGACATTTACTGTATCCACAGAAAATGATGACAAGGAGATGTCAAGGAAAAAGAAGCGAAAACTTAACGATACCGATCGTTCGGAGCTTTTGGAGGAGTGGCATGAAATGTATGGACGTATTGACAATTTTGGAAAGCAATTTAAAAATATTGAGAACTCCTTTGTTTTTCAGTTTGTTGAAGGTGCTTTGGTGAAGGCAATAAAGAACGGAGAATGGCTTTTGCTAGATGAAGTCAATCTAGCATCACCGGAAACTCTTGACAGCATCTCTGATTTACTTACCGATGAAATTGAACAGAGGAGTATTCTTTTATCCGAGAAAGGTGATATTGAGAGCATCAAGGCCGATCCGGAATTTAGGATATTCGCTTGTATGAATCCAGCAACAGATGTCGGTAAGAAAAATTTGCCATTGAGTATTCGATCTATGCTAACAGAGATATACGTTCATTCTCCAGATGAGGATATCAATGATTTATTAATGATAATCGACAAATACATTGGTAAATATGCGTTGAGCGATGAATGGGTTGGAAATGACATTGCAGAGCTTTACTTGTCCTCGAAAAAGCTTGCAAATACTCATCAGATAGTGGATGGAGCCAACCAGAAACCACAGTTCAGCATTCGTACCCTTACAAGAACACTTTCCTACGTTACGGACATAATAGAGATTTATGGATTGAGACGTTCACTCTATGAGGGTTTTTGTATGTCATTTTTGACATTGCTAGACGAGAAGTCGGAGAAGGTTCTTTACCCACTAATTACAAAATATACCATTGGGAGGTTAAAGAATGCAAATTCGGTGATGAAGCGCATTCCACCAAACCCAGATCCTAAAGGAGAAGACTATGTCCAATTTAGACATTACTGGTTAAGAAAGGGACCAGAGGAGCCAATTGCGCAGGATAGTTATATTATTACACCATTTGTGGAAAAGAATTTGCTCAACTTGGTTCGTGCTACCAGTAATAGCAAGTACCCTATTCTTCTTCAAGGTCCAACTTCTGCGGGTAAAACGTCGATGATTAACTATTTAGCAAGGATAACCGGTCATAAGTTTGTTAGAATCAACAACCACGAACATACAGACCTTCAAGAGTATCTAGGAACTTATGTTTCCGATTCTACGGGAAAGTTATCATTTAGGGAAGGTGTTTTGGTTGAGGCTTTGCGTAATGGCTATTGGATTGTTTTAGATGAATTAAATTTGGCTCCAACTGATGTTTTGGAAGCCCTCAATAGACTATTGGACGATAACAGAGAGCTTTTTATTCCGGAGACACAAGAAGTTGTTCACCCACACCAGAACTTCATGTTGTTTGCGACCCAGAATCCACCAGGATTGTACGGTGGAAGAAAGATACTTTCTAAAGCTTTCAGAAATAGATTTTTGGAGTTACACTTTGATGATATCCCTCAGGATGATTTGGAGGTGATTTTGAGGGAAAGGTGTAAAATTGCACCAAGTCATGCAAAAAGAATTGTCGAGGTATACCGGGAGCTCTCTGTGCAAAGACAGTCTACACGTCTTTTTGAAAAGAAGAATTCTTTTGCTACTTTGAGAGACCTTTTTAGGTGGGCCGAGAGAGATGCAGTTGGATACGAGGAGCTAGCTGCAAATGGCTACATGCTTTTGGCAGAGAGGGTGAGGCGACCAGAAGAAAAGCTTATTGTCAAAGCTGCACTGGAGAAGGTAATGCGTGTGAAGCTTGATATGGATGCGTACTATAAGAAACTTGAAGATAAGGATCTTTTAAATATGGAAAGTCCTGTTATATGGACCAAAGCAATGAGGAGACTCGCAGTGCTAGTGATTAGCTCTCTTAAACATCACGAACCGGTTCTTTTGGTTGGAGAAACAGGTTGTGGTAAGACTACTATTTGCCAGTTACTTGCTCACTACTTTGGAAAGCAGTTAATAGTTGTTAATGCCCACCAGAATATCGAGACAAGTGATCTTTTAGGTGCTCAAAGACCTTTACGTAACAGATCGCATATACAGGCCCAACTTGTTGATGCAATAAAGAAAGCTGTTGAAACTTTGGGCGTTGATACATCATCCATAACATCTGTAACCTCCGCTCTTAAATTGTGGAAGGATCACCAAAACGACGAGAATCTAACAAAGGAAAGTGTTAAATTGGTGCAGTCATTGCAGAGGGAAAACAATACCCTTTTTGAGTGGCAAGATGGTCCGTTGGTTGAAGCCATGAAAAAGGGGTGCTTTTTCTTGTTAGACGAAATATCGTTAGCCGATGATTCAGTTCTTGAAAGATTAAATTCTGTGCTTGAACCAGAGCGCATGCTATTGCTTGCCGAGAAGAATAGTGAGGATGCATTAGTCACAGCACCAGATAGCTTTTCATTTTTTGCAACCATGAATCCTGGCGGTGATTATGGTAAGAAGGAATTATCACCTGCCCTAAGAAACAGATTTACCGAGATATGGGTTCCATCTATGGAAGACTTCGATGATGTGAAGCAAATTGTTACAGCAAAACTTTCACCTCCCGCTAGAGCTCTCTCAAGCATAATTGTGGAATTTTCTCGTTATTTTGGCAATACGATGGGTGCAGGAAATACGGGAAATGGAGTTATTTCTTTGAGAGATATTTTATCATGGATTCAATTCATCAACTGCTGCATCACAGAGGGCTTCGATCTGTACAAAAGCTTGTTGCAGGGCGCATGTATGGTATTTATAGACTCTTTGGGTACGCATAATACGTCATTCCTTGCCAATGATGAGAGAAAGCTTAATGATTTAAAGGTCTCATTTGTGAATAAGCTTTCCGAACTTACTGGTCAGAGTTTGATGCCGAAATACGAAGAGCCTGTAAGCATTGAAATAACAGAGAATAAGATTGTGCTAGGAGGATTTACAGTTGATAGAGAGTCTTCTTCTGATGAGTTATCTTCCTTCAGCCTGGATGCCCCAACAACTGCTGCGAATGCTGCAAGAGTTGCTAGAGCGCTACTTGTGAAGAAGCCAATACTTTTGGAAGGTAGCCCTGGTGTGGGTAAAACGAGTTTGATATGTGCATTGGCTAAGGCGACTGGCAAACATCTAACTAGGATTAACCTTTCTGAGCAGACGGATCTTATTGATCTCTTTGGTTCGGATGCTCCTGTTGAAGGAGGAAATGTCGGGGAATTTCAATGGAGAGATGGACCATTTCTTAAAGCCATGCAAAGAGGAGATTGGGTTCTACTTGATGAGATGAATCTTGCTTCTCAGTCTGTTCTAGAAGGTCTTAACGCTTGCTTGGATCACAGAGGTGAGGTGTATATTCCTGAATTAGATAGATCGTTTGTCAACCATCCGTCATTTAGAGTGTTTGCAGCTCAGAACCCGCAATCACAAGGTGGTGGCAGAAAGGGACTACCAAAGTCGTTTGTTAACAGATTCACAGTTGTGTATGTGGATATTCTTAAGAAACACGATTTAAGACTCATTGCTTCCAGACTTTTTCCCTCTGTTGATCAGAACATAAGAAATAAACTAATTGAATTCATCTCATTGCTAGAATATGAAGTTAGTGTCAGAAAATCATGGGGATCTTCAGGACAACCTTGGGAATTTAACTTAAGGGATGTTTTACGTTGGCTTACACTTATGAAGAAAACATCCGATTCCTACCAGAAATCCGCATACGATTTTTATGAGCTAGTTATTAGAAACCGGTTCCGTTCAGAGGAAGATCGGATAAAATGTGATGCTCTCTTTGAGTCATCTTTTGGTCCACTTAAAGTCAGGGATCCTTACTTTGATATCCATCCATTTTATGTTCAGACAAAGAGTTGCATTGTGAAAAGAGCACAATTCGTGCAATACAAGCAAAACGCAAATGCCATAGGTCTTCAATGTAATATTAAACCTTTAGAGTCTGTGTTATATTGCATTGAGATGGCATATCCTTGTTTATTGGTTGGTCCTTCTGGTAGTGGAAAAACAGATATAATCAAGTACTCTGCGGGCATCATAGGTGCTAAATTGTTGGAATTTTCAATGAATAACGATATTGACAGTATGGATATTTTGGGCGGTTTTGAGCAATCAGATCCAAATAGATTGTTGATGGAGTATGCGAATGACTTGCTTTCCGAACTGCACAAAGAAGTGTCCATTAGTGAAATTAATGCCGCAAAAAATAGTACTTGTGATACTGCCGGATACATTGAAACACTTTTGGGCTTAATAGAAACTTTATCTGAAAGGAGTTTATTGTTTGAAGATTTGAAAAATATTGTCACAATTCTCAAAAAGATCTTGCTTGAATCATCAAATTCGGAGATATGCCATACAATTAAGGATATGCTTCGTATCATGCAATCATATAATGAGCATTCATCTGTGAACTTTAGATGGTTTGATAGTCTTTTGGTTCGTGCTGTCGAAAAGGGCTACTGGTTGGTGCTAGATAACGCTAATCTTTGTAATCCTTCTGTTCTAGACAGAATTAACTCCCTTCTTGAGATGAATGGAAATTTGGTCATAAATGAATGCAGCTCTGATGATGGCACAGTGCGTACAATTAAACCACATCCAAACTTTAGGCTTTTCCTTACATGCGATCCAAAATATGGGGAGTTATCGCGTGCCATGAGAAATCGTTCAGTGGAGATATTTTTGGATCGGATTGATCTAAGAGCAACATCATTTGACAGAGAATGTATAGGGTTAGAGGCTATACGTGATAAACAAGATTCTGTTTTTAACAGATTCAGAAAACTTTCATTATCTACGACAATTCCTAAACCAGTTTCGTGCTTTGTTGATCCCCAAGACTCATCTACGAGAGAACTAGCCCAGATATTCGATTTCTTCAATGCAATGGGTAGAGTGGATCAATCAGAAAAGGATTTTGTTTCGTCTGCAATTTCCTTTACCGAACACTATATGTGGGATAGCATATCCATATTGCTTGATCAGGAAGCTTCTTGCACCGAGTTTTCAATTCCAACTATTGCCCTCGATGAATATGGATCGGTTACTAGTTATTTCAAAGTGAATAATATTCCAGACGATGCGTTACTTTTGGCTTCTGAAAATGTGACAACTAACAATAGAGATTTAATGTTCCTTACTTCTTTCCAGCCTTTGTTACCAACTTTGAATGAGTATACACTTCAGTCACTTTTCAAGGATAGGAAATTTGCGCCAACATCCGAATCATCCTATTTCGTGCTAGATTGGCTAGAACTATACAAGCTTGAAAATATCATGCAGAAAATCGAAAATAGAGCTGCAAACGGTCGTATGATCGATTTGAATGATTTGGAGAAGTCGGCTGCAATGAATTTGGGAAGAAATGTGAAGAATGCACCAACCTTACCATTACACATGCTTATTTCACATCTTATAGCTTTCACTAAAAAGTCATTGGTTGCTGGACTAAGTTCGTCAAAATTTTTGAAACAAGAAAACTATTTCGGACCAATATTTAAGTTTGAGGAATTTATTGAACAGATTGTGAAAGTATCGTTGAATGTGGACGAGTCGTACTTAAGATTTTACCAGAAGAATATCTTGCAGTGGATAGAAGATTCGCGTTGTCTATTTGACCAAGGTAACGTGAAGCTGCTTTTAGATTCAGTTAAAAAATTCACCAATGAACTTGAACTTACTCGAGGTCTTTCTATATCCACAATTTGGAAATACTGTCATTCCCAATATCCATCTACAGAAGAGGATTGGGAGCATTTGCGACAGTTGGTAAAGGTTTCTCAGGATTTTGATGGAATAGTGAACAAGCAATCACCTGAAACTCAAAATACCATGTTTGGATTGAAACGTTCATTTGCAGAGTTATTAGTATATTCGTTTAAGGGTGATTTAACATCAGATTTACTTCATATTGAAAAGAAGATCAATGACGAGATAGAAAACTTGAAATCAGTAACTGGAGATTTTACCTCCGATAGAACACAGACTTTTAAATCACTGTTTAACAATATTTTGGCTCATTGGGAGGCTCGAAACATTCTTTCTAAGGATGACATGAAGTTTCATGATGATACCATTAATCTTGCGATCATGAGTGGAAAGTCGACATTGGATCTCGCAAGGTTCAATCTTTGGGAACCATTCAAACCATATCCTGCCATACTTGGCTCATTATGGAATGAAAAAGGTGACGACTTTGCAACATCATTGTTTGACGATGGCTTCTTTAGTTTGGCCTTTGATTGTATTCGAGATTCTAAAAGTTTACCTTATGGGAAGATGAATACATACTTGCATGATCTTCAGACTGCAATCAAAGAACTCTTTTTGAAATCAGATTGCATCTTGTACGACCACCTTGCATCGTTCAAGCAACTTGGAGTAAATTGGGTTGTTTGGATTTGCCAAATACACAATTACCTCTTACCAATTACTGCTAAGATTAAAGCTCAAGAATACTTAACTGACATTTCTAAGGATTCAATTCAAAAAGATTATGTCATGTTACTTCAAAATAATGGCCTTTCATACTTTGCCTCAATATTTGAATCATATATGAGGCCAATCCTTTTGCTTCAGAACAACAGTTTGCACTCCATAGGTTCGTCGTGGGTTTTATTCTCATTTGGCTTACTTTTACTTTATGTGCCAAACTTGACATTTGATCCAGCCATTGAAGGACACGCTTCCTACAGAATTTATCTTTCTCTTTGTGGGAAGATTAAAAGTATACATGATTCCTTCGTTCATTTCAGGAAGGTGAAGTTTGGCGATGATCAGCTTTTTGCAGAAACACTTTTGCCAAATATTGAGGATTACGATAAACCGGAAAAACCTCAAGTGTATCGCTCGAAAGATTCCACAGCAGCGCTAACACAGGAATGGAATTCTTTTCTTGACGCATATTTGAGCGAAGATTCTCTTAACGAGCTTTTGAAGGCAGCCGAGTCTAATGAAGAAACGGCATCGATGAAGGTGAACAACTTTGAAATTAATGCATCCCAGTTTATTTTGAGATTAAGGGACGGTTACAATATGTACTCTGATCTCAATGATATCTTATGTGGCTATATTTATGCAATGAAATTTGGTTTACAACTCTTGCGTGAGTCGGCAATTCAAAGCAGCCAGACCGTGAATTCCACATTATGGATAGCTGATCCATTGGTTTTGAGCTCCGAAGAACAAATTTCCAACGCTTTCAAGGAAGTTCAACAGTGCTGCAGGTCTGTTTCTACTACGAATACGGACGCGGACTATGTTTACTATTTCTTCCTTAAGCTGGCCAATGTACTACATTCTGAAAGCCAAAAGGGTGATCCTAACAGCGTTTTGAATCAGTCTCTTTTGTCACTTTATTACAGATGGTCATTGAATAGCATGAAACAGGAGGAAGCAGAAACAGTTAATCAAAGTATTTATAAGTTTAAGGATCCTACGGTCAACGTCGAGGAAGAATTCCTTGAATTGTTTCCTGATGCTGAGGATATTGTTGAAATTGACAGTTCAGAAAAGGTTACGAAGACAAATTCCGGACAAGATGAGTTATATTCAAAGATTGCTACTACATATATTGATATCTTTGAGAAAAAGAACGTATCTGAGAAATCCTTTAACGATATTATTGAATCAGCACCAATGTTTTTGCATTACTTCCAAAGCATCAACAAAAGTGTAGGATTTGGAGCCAATAGACCATCAATCTTGTTATCTGTGATATCGCTCATGAGTACCCTTTCTAAATCTTTGAATGAAAATTTGAATGAATCCGAGGTTAACTTTTATGATTTCAGCTTTGCCGAAGCTAAAAAGGCCAATGAAGTTGTCACAGAGTTGGAAGGAGCAGTAAAACCATTGATTGAGAAGTGGCCCGAACAGGCTTCTTTACAGGATATCAAGAGAATATGCCAGGAATTCCTTACATATCCATCATCAACACCTATCTATCGAACACTTTCTCGAGTTGAACAGATTTTTACATATGTCACACAATGGGAATCATATGCTCACTCAGGTATATCTCTTCAGCATTCTTTAGACAAATTGTCTTCAATAATTGTTGGATGGAGGAAACTTGAACTAAGTTCATGGAGTACAGTGCTTGAGGATGAGGAGAAAAGGGTTATTAAAGATAGTAGTAAATGGTGGTTTTATCTTTTTGAAACTTTGATTGTTCCAACATCAAAGAATAATCAGGATGACGAAGAAAATAACATTAAAGTGGTGAATGCGCTCAACTTGTTTATTTCCCAGGCATCATTCGGTGATTTCCAATTCAGATTGGAGCTTCTCACGGCATTTTCTAGACACATAATGGCCATGCTACCAAAGTCAAAATTATCTGATGTTTTAGCAAATACCGTCTCATTCTACACAATGTTTGAAGATAACATAATATCATCAATTAATGATACGAAGAAGACGTTAAAGAAGGAAGTGTCGGATGTGATAAAGCTCGCTAGTTGGAAGGATACAAATATTGATGCTTTAAAGCAGAGTTCTCAACGGTCTCATAGATCATTATTCAAGGTTATCAGAAAATATAGAGAGGTGCTTGCACAACCGGTCAGGCCTCTTATTACCCAGGGTCTTGCTTTGGTGTCAACTTCAGATGTCAAAACATTTGACAAGAGTTTTATTTCTGTATCAATCGATAAATCGGAAAATATTAAGGCAATTTTATCTGCTTGTCATACATGGAATCAAAAAAGCCATATTTTATTCGATTCAACTGCAGCAAATGCTCGCATGTCGAATTATATCCAAGAGATTATGAATGATCAGATACCAAGATTAAGTGAATTCTCTGGTGAACTTCTTGCAGAAGCACGTCATCTTCGAAAAGAGACTCCTTCTGAAGCAACTTCTAAAAACAAATCTCAGTGTGCCGCCTTAAAAACAAGAAAAAGGAAACTATTGAGTGACACGCTTAAGGAGTTAAGGAGAATGGGTCTCAAGGTTCATTTGACAACAGATATCACAAATACTATAACATCAGCGAGTGCTTTATTGGTGATATCTAAACATTTACCTGCTTCTGTTAAAGAGACGGACAAGTATTTCTGGAGAGTTATTGAGCTTCTTCCAAGACTTAGAAATGCTGTTAAAAATGTAAACGACGAGATACCGACTGGATCTGCTCAAAGGGGATTGGCCGCGGCGGAATCGTTGTTATTTTCGTTGGTGGCTTCCAGAAAGATGATTGCATCTGTGTGTGCACTTTTTGAATACCTAGATTTATGGATTGGAGACATTTCAAGACTTGTTAATTTGGATGTCAGTGAGAGCAAGATGATCTCTCATGTAGAAGACCCCAAATTAGATGTTGGTACAGCCATTAGAATTGTGAATGAGCTTCCAGGCATGTTATCTCTAGTCCAAAAATCAATGATGACTGCCTCGACTTCTTTAAAAAGAAGCTTTGATACTAGTATATTTGACAAACTTTGCGCAAAAGTCCAAACGCTTTCATTTGAGAGGCGTGAGATCTACTCAGTGACAGACTTTAGGAACTTGGCTAAACTTCAGAGTTTTCTGTATGAATTTTTCTGTACGATCGATGACTGGAAAATACACAACAAGGAAGTTTCCTTTGCTGCTGACTTTGTCGTTCAATGGATTCAAGAGTCAAAAGGTCATGCTATGAAAACAGAGAAGGTCAGTGATAATTCCTTAGATGATATCGACAAATCTCTTTATTCATTGTGCTTGGATATGGTTTTAAGTGTCCAGAAAATATACAAAATTCGTGAGCAGGTTCCGATGCCCACATTGGAAGATGACAAATGGCTTCGTACCTTACAGAGAATCATTTATGATAAATATGGAAATATGTTGAATATTGATAGCGTGCTTTCAAAGTTGAAGGATAGCATTCTTTTAATGAAAGGTGTGGATTGCATTTCGTCGGAGATCATGTCTGCAAGAATTTCTCACACTTTGGTATATGTTGAAAATTATAGAAACCTCGTTGTGGGTATTCTTTCAAAAATGACCTCAAACTATGCTGACTTGTCAACTGCCTTATATCAAATGTCCACCATATTATTCAATATTTCGAAGGATGGATTTTGCTCACCGGAGCCTCATATGGATGAAGAGGAGGATGACACAGAGAAAATGCAAGAGGGTACTGGTCTTGGAGATGGAGAGGGTGCAAAGAATAACTCGAAAGATGTTGGTAGTGATGAAGATCTTTCTGAAGATGCGGAGCGGGACAATACTGAACAAGGAGATGATGAAATGGATTCCGATAAGGATGATGCAGTCAGTATCGAAGGTGACATGGCTGGAAAAACGGAAAGCTTGGATGCAGAGGATGAGGAAAATAGTTCTGATGAGAAGGACGAAGATGATGAAGATGATGAAGATGATGATAGTTTGGATGATGAGGTTGATGACATTGACGACGATGATCCGAATGCAATAGATGAAAAAATGTGGGGCGATGAGGCTGATGATAATTCGAAGGAGAAAAAATCAGATAAACTTCCACAAAACTCGAAGAATGATGACGATCAGTTAGAGGCTGCCGAAAATGAAGGAGAAGACCCAGATAAAAGAAATCTCGATGATACAAACGATGGGGATAACGACGAAGCTGGAGATGATGAGGAGAAGAACGATGAATCAGAGAATGAGGATGGAAATGAGGATGAAGTGGCACCAAACAATGATGATGATGATGATGAGCAAGTCGACGATAATATATCAGATGAGAATGCTCTTGAGCTTCCAGAAAATATGCAGCTTGATGGAGATGAAAATGAAACGAAGGAAAATGAGGATGAGGAGGAAGATGAGGCAATGCAAGAAGATGAAGGGACTGAGGATGATAATAGTAGTGCTAATGATAACGGTGAAAATGAAATGGATAACGAGGAGCCAGGGGATGATGAAGATTCAGGACTTGAGGATGATGCTGAAACGGATGCAGTGGATGCTGGGAAGGATACTGAGGAAGACTCAGCTGCTTCTGCTGATGACAACGACGCCATGAGTATTGATGAAGAGGGGGGTATTAATCAAGATGATTCGGATGAAGGCAGTGATAATGCCTCGATGGACGATAATGAGGTGCCGGAAGGTTTAGAAGGAGGTGAAGAGCAGGATGCTGGAAATGAAAGCGTGGATGAAGATGCGGCAGCTCATCAGCAAGAAGGTATGAAAACACAAGGTGCAGATACTGCAACCGAACAGCAGGAAGTAAATGCAGGAAATTATGGTGGGGATTCTTCGTTACCTCAGCAGGAGCGCAACAGTGGTGAGCAGGAGTCAAATGACACTAAACAAGAAATGAATAATGCCGGTCCGAAGGAAGAGCAGAAACCAAATCTTGATCGTGCTCACGAACAGGTTAACGAATCGTTAAAGCAGCTTGGTGATGCATTAAAGGAATTTCATCGTAGAAGACAGGAAATAAATGAGGCCACTAGAGATGATTTGACTGAGCAAAAGGCGGGCGAGCGTCCCGATGAATTCCAGCATATTGATGATGCAGATTCAGATGATGATATGCAAGCCATGGGTTCGGCGAATGAAGATCAGATTCAGCCGATTGACGATGATATGGCAATAGACGATGATCAAGAGCAGGATGGTGATGCTACTGAGGACCATGATGAAGAGGATGCGAAAGAGAAAAAAGAGCTGAATTCCGAAAATCTCGAAGACAAGAGTACAGAGAAAGACAAAGAACCTAACATGGAAGCAGGAAAGGCGGAAGATGATACTAACTCGGAAAAGAAGAATGAGGAAATGCATGTTGTGCTTGGAAAGAGAGATGATATCGATGAAACAATTGAAACAGGTGAAAATAATAAGCAAGATCTTGATGCTGAAAATAACTCCGATTCAGACGATGAGGAACACTATGAGAATTTACAGGAAGCGGAAACTACAGAGCATGAAAGACCATACGAAGAGGCAAGAGATCTTTGGACTAAGGCCGATGAGTCTACGCGTGATCTCACTGCTGGCCTTTCCGAACAATTACGGTTGATTCTTGAACCAACCCTTGCAACAAAGCTCAAGGGTGACTACAAGACAGGTAAAAGGTTGAACATGAAGAGAATTATTCCTTATATTGCGTCACAATTCCGAAAAGATAAGATTTGGATGAGACGGACAAAGCCAAGTAAGCGTCAATATCAGATCATGATTGCTGTGGACGACTCCAAATCCATGGCCGAATCTCAGGCAGTTGATATTGCATTTGAGAGTATATCGTTAGTTTCAAAGGCCTTAACCCAACTAGAGTCAGGCCAGTTAGCAGTCGCTAAGTTTGGATCAGATGCCGAAATCGTTCATCCATTTGAGAAGCCTTTTACAACCGAATCTGGTATAGAAGTCTTCAGAAATTTCATGTTCGATGAGACGAAAACAAATGTCAAAGCACTAGTTGAAAAATCACTTTCTTCATTTAGAGAAGCAAGAACTTACGGGAATGCGGACTTGTGGCAACTACAAATTATTCTATCCGATGGTGTCTGTGAGGATCATGAAGAGTTGCAAAGACTAGTTAGGAAAGCTCGTGAGGATAAAATAATGATTGTCTTCGTGGTTATTGATTGCATCAATAACGAGGAGTCTATTCTTGACATGAATCAAGTTAATTATATACCGGACTCTAATGGTCAGTTGCAACTAAAAGTTACAAGGTATTTGGATACTTTTCCATTTGATTATTATTCTGTGGTTCACAACATTAAGGAGTTGCCTGAGATGCTAGGCTTAATTTTGAGGCAATACTTTTCTGAAATTTCCTCGGTCTAGTGTGAAGTTACGAATTTCCCCATTTTCGGGTACATTTTTTATTATTTTCTTTTTCTTCTGTTCTGCAGTGGAGGCTTGAATTTTGTTCCTATTTTTAAGAAATAAATATTACATTGTTATTAAAAACACGTAACACTGGATTGTCCGTTTGAAGAGATGGCGAAGTGAATTTGATTTCCGATGGCCAATTACCATTTTCGGAATATTTTTTAAATGTGGAAAGCACAAATTTTCGAATTATGTATGCCAACGGCAACTGATATCGAGTAATTTGGCCCGCGAAAAAAAATGCTTTTCTCTCCTAACGGGATGTCTCTCCGGGTACTCCTTTAAAAGATAAAATTTTTTCTTGCTTACTGTTAAGAGCGACTTTGACTTTCCATTCGCTGGAAATTTCTGAGATTCGTTCTTACATGCCATTAGGGGAAGATACCTCTGAGTCTACGGCGGAAATGGAAGAATAGAGTTTTCCTAAAAGAGTAACGCGGAATTCAATATTTTAGACATGAGGCCGAATAGGGTATGTAATTCTCTTCTGCTATACTTAATGGGTTATGGCGCTAAAATGCGTTTGTTTTCAAAACGATGACTCGTATTTTCGTTCTTGGGGGAATATTATAAAAGAGTTGACATTTCCCACTCCACGTTTCCTCATGTGTTACGTTTTGTTCTGTCTTTTGCTTATCTTATTTTTTTCGTCGTCACTTGATTTACTCGTTAATTTTAAGAAAAAGGTTCTGTCATTCATCACGTCAACAGTCACAATGGTGAATTACCGCGAATACCAACAAATTATAAAGCTGGATACAAGGCCATCTCGTATTTCGAGAACTCCTTCAGCTAGCCCGTACAATAAATGCATGAATGAAGAATGCAATGTTCAGAAACCAAGGAAGAAGATAACGCGAACAAAGACTGGATGTTATTGTTGTCGCCGAAGAAAGAAGAAGTGTGATGAGAGGAAACCAGTTTGTTCTGGATGTTTAAGAAATATGCTTCACTGCGTTTATCCTACCCCAGAGGAAATCGAGAAGTCTATTCATCGTCGCAGAAAAAGGGCATCTTCCAAAGAGGTTTCTGGTTGCAGAAAGTTTTACAGAATTTTGCCAAAGACTACTTCGACGTCACAATCGAATGTGTCTTCTGCATGTTCGATAGATAATATTCTCGGATCGAAGTCTTTTGTTTCTCCACCTTCATCAGCTACACCATCAGTTGGATCACCAGCTTCTTCAAGTATGTCGTCACCGGGATCTCCTTATTCCGACTGCTCTAGCAATGGAATAAATGCATACATTACACCTGTTTCGTCTCCAAAACTTTGTGCATACACTGTTTCGCCTCAGTCAGAGAATTATAATGTTTCTTCTGTCGTTTTACAGAGGCCACAGTGTCCTGCTCCGGTTAAAAGGAGTGTTGCTTCATTGGAAGTGAAAAACCTTTTAAATTAATGCTCATATTATTATTCTATCATGAGTGCATTTAGTTGGTTTAGTTTCTCTTTGCTATATCAGGGATAAGTTTACTTTATTAGCTGACGTAAGAAGGAATTTTGGCAATATTATTTGTTGTTCTGTTACTACTTTCTTTAACTTCTCTGCTTCTCCGTTATAGGGCGCTTTTACTTCGGCGGAGCAGTTATCTAAATCATAATCCCAATTAATAGATATATTTCGCTTTGGATTAAATTGAATATGTAGGTACCATATTGGTTTGAGTGATTTCTTGGGAAGAAAAATTTTTTTTTTTCGCCACATATTTGTGGTTAGTAACAACACGGGCAAGATGATAGATATCGCACAGCCTTTCATAGTTTTTTATTTTTCTGCTCCGAAAATTTTTTTCTTGTCAGGAAATTTTTGAGTTAAGCGCGGAGTGTTCGTGAAAGGAAATCCAACGCGAATAATTTGGAAAACTATGGAGAACAGAAGTGCTGAAGAATATCCAGGAGCTTCGCCTTACAAACACAAATGTACATACAGAAACAGAAAAAATAAGCAAAAAAAAGTGAAATTCAGTACTGTGGCTAAATGAGAAATCAGTAGAAATATTGAAGTGTCCCATCACCAACCACATGTCTATCCATAATCATAGTGATTGCTCCAACTCAAGTCAATATCATTTTTTTCACTTAATACAAAAGTCATGTAAAGCTAATTGGAATCCAATTTTCATTTATACAAAAAGATATATCTATAGATAAATTATGCGAGCGTGCATTAAATCCAATTGTCCGTAACGCTGTTTTGTATATCGCACCACCCTTACTTGGTTACTGCCATATTTCTCTTCGTCTTGCGCTTATAATCAGCTAAGCTAAATTTTCGAACAATTTTCGGCTTCGTCGAAACTTCAGCAACCTTTTCAACGGGTTCTTTGCTTTCTGCGGGGTTTCTAGGAATAAGTTCTTTCTCTTTAATCGTATTGGCAACGGCAAGCTTGTTCAATTCTTCTGGAACAATGGAAAATGGCGTGTAGAGATGTTCATCTCTTTTACTATCCTCCATAATGTCGATGACTCCTGGAATCTTTTGACTGTAATATTGTTTGACAATTGCATACTTTTGAGGAATAACACCCTCAGAAAATGAATGAATCTTTGGGTGTTTGAATTTAATATTCAGCGCTTCTGAACAACTGTCCTTGTTGCCTTTTTGTTGAGACTCAGACGATGAATTTTTGGTTTCAGCAGTTCCGGCCTCTTTGGAAATGGCTTTGTTCCTTCCATAGGAAAGGTTTTCAAGTGCCTTTTCAATAATCTTTTCCCGATCATAGTATCTCTTTTCAATGGGCACATACTTCTGGTTTGGCGTAGGTGAGACAACGGTCGTATTCATGACCGAAGGGCCCGTTTTCTTGATCTCTCGGATCATCAACGAGTCCATCCGGTTTATGATACAACTAGATGGATTACCACATGCGCAACTGGAAATGCTCTTTAAGGTATGAATAGAGTTCATCAACCTACTCTTTGTTTCCAAATTCAACTGCTGGAAAGTCTTTTCTGGATCCCTTGAGGCGCAAACCACTTTGATGGGATGATTACTGTCCCATTCCCATGGCAAGGTCAATTCCTCGTCAGCTTTTATGTCCTTCTTGGCACAGAGTGCAAACACACACCTTCGCGAACCAATCAGGACCGTTGCAATTTCACAGTTTGCATTGCAGCTTTTTCTTGTGAACCTAGTAATGTTACCGACTGCCCGCTCATCAATCACCAATGGAAGATGTGGATGGAAGAATGCATTTTGCTTGCAGCATCCAAGTATCCAATACTTGTTAGTTTTTTCCTCCACGTAATCCTCCTTCAACTGCATTCCACCAAACATCGGGTAAATAAGCTGGCCACGCAAAATAGCCTGCATAGTTCTTAGACCAATGCGAGATATTCCAGTGAAAGGTCCATCCTCCTTAGGTAGTCTAGCTAGCACAGATGCAGGACGGACTAAATGCCTATTAAACTCAGTCGTATTTCTGAATTTGTAAACGCCGGGCTTGTTCGATAGTAGTCTGGGAAGTCTTTTCATCAGGGACATTACACTTGCTGTAGAATATTCGTAGTGTGAAACGTTCAAGTAAAAAGTCTCGTATCTCTTCAAGGCAAACCGTTCTTCCTCCTCCTTTACCTTCTTCTCCTTCCTGTTACCTCTTGTCTTTTTCTGGCCATCTACTGGCAACGATGGACTTGCCACTTCTCCACTTCTGATATTTGGTTTTGTGGATGTGGCAGCTGCCGGAACTTTGCTGTCAGTCTGACCTTCATTTGTCATCAGTCCCAAAAGTTTTATGCGCTCCTCTTGGACTTTTCTGGCCTTGGCCGCATCTATCTTGTGTGTTTTATCACATTTATAGCAAAGGTATTTCTCCGGAGCTTCATCGACATCCTTGATGCCCATGCATATTGCATGCTGCCAGAGATAGCACCGGTCACACTGAATTGTGAAACCATCATCATGATCAAATCCACATATGCAGCTTATGATCCCAGAATCAGGACTCACTGCGTATGATGGAACCTGTTCATTGGCTAAGGCAGCCGGCGTTTCCTCCACCTTTTCTTCCATTTTTATTTTTGTCATAGACATACCATTTACACTTCCCTTGTTCTCTGCATCCGAATTCTTGCGGCTCCTTTTCCCACGCGAGGACATAACGCGAGAAGTGCTTCTGCTCCTTTTTCTTGTTTCTTGGGGTTGCGAATGGTTCTCGGAAGTTATTTGAGCAGGCGTGGCACTACTTCCATCAAATGGATGACTCTTGGAAGGAAGAGGCAAAGGCTTTGCAGCAGCAGCAGCCAATGCAGCAGCAGCAACAACAGCCTTTGAATTTGTCCCTGTACTGCTTGCCAGAGCAGCAGCAACGGGTCCGGGAGATGTGACATGCTCCAAGCCCGAATTTATGTAAGTTAGACTATGAGGTGTTCTCTGCTTCTTCATTGGTTCGCTTTTTGCCTGATCAGTAGCCGAGCTTTCATGGTCGCTGGTGCGCGGTTGGCTTTGTTCTTCTGAGTTCAATGCTTGGGGTTCTTTGCGCTCGGCTGCAGTTGATCTGTCAGGATTAAGAAGATCCTGAGGAAATCCGGACCTATGCATTTCACTCTGATTTGGATATCTGCATTGTAAAAATTGCGGTGGCATACTGGGTTGGCTCGGCAGCGAGGTCTCGGCGAACTGTTGGGAAGATATTGTATGATGATTCCTTACACTCTCCGCGGGTGATGTATGATATGATTCATTCATAAGATTTGCCGAAAATGTACTATTTATTCCACCTTGAGTTTGTAAATCTTGCGATTGCTGTGTCTGCGATGCTTGAATTTGTTGCGGTTGAGGGGGGGGAGACTGCGAATACCTCTGTGACCTATTAGAGAAAAGCATCAAAAGACCCGCTGCTTCTTTATCCCCCATCTCTGGGGTCGTTTCCTTAGGCTTCTCTAACATAAATTGTGGGATGCAAATATATGTATATGCTATGTTGTGCTCGTGTCAGAAAAGTAACAGTAAAATTTAAACTTTGTTGAAATGCCGAAAGATAAAGAAGATCAAAGGGGCTCAGCAATTTTGTAAGGTGATCTTTATTGAGTATTTAGCCAAGAAACCTTTAGCTGCTGAAATGTCTGAGCACCAGGAAAATCGCAAATTTCGTGTATGAATGGCGCAGCGCGGATATATACAGGTATAGCTATATTAATGTCTCTAGCTAAAGAGGGTATGGGGTTTACGAGATACGTGTGAACTACGCTAAACGAGAGTCGGAAATTGTTTAGGGAACGATGTTGAGTGGTTGAAGGAGCGTAAAAAAAAATACAAAAAAAATACAAAAAAAAATTCTGAGATACAAAAAAGTATGCGCGTAAGCGAGAAGCAACGATTCAACACTCGCACAACCATTCTAGCATTTCAGTCTTTCAGCAAAATCTAATAGGAAGCTGAAAAGTTGGGGTTTGGAACTAAAAAAAAAAATTGTGGAATTAAAAAAAAGTTTTTTGGGTATCGATGCATTTGCGGGTAGCACTAACTGGAAATGTGGAGCGTGCAAAAACAAAGCAGATAACAAGTCCTGCTCTCAACTTAATTGATGCGTTAGAAACGTCGAATCACAATTCAGACATATGAATTAATTAATACTACGTAAAAAATAAGTGAATTGCAAAAGCAGTAAAATTGCTTAAAAGGAGAAATTATATGAATAATCTGTAACGTGTGTAAACAATAGTAGCACGAAACAACAGGTGCATTCACCGATTAAAGAAGGTTTTCGGTGTCTTGTGTATGGTGAGTATTATCATAATTATGGTAACGAGGGTGATGGGTGGTGACTACGAATGTGCTTTGTTCATTGATATGAGTCCATACGAGAAAACTGACGGGCCTAGATATTTCATCTAGGTTGCATGTGGCTATACGAGCAAAGAAAAAATATAATGCACTTGCTATTGTCCTTCTTTCATGCGCAATGTATACCAGCGTTACAATCCTGAAGCATAGATCTTGCGGTCGCTCGACGGGACGCTAAAATTTTTTGTTTCCCCGAAAATCTGCCGAAATCTTTTTTTTTTTGTGTGCTGTCCGATAAACGAGCTGGTTACCTTGCACTTCACATTTAGTTCAATTTGATATTGACATAATGATATAATGCGAAATCTGACAAGGATTTTGCGTGCATCCATATAATAATGACGGGTCAAAAAGCCTTGCTTCTAAGTTTTGCATTCGTTGACCGTTCAGGTAATTGAGCCCAGATGATGAAATACATCCTTACATTAAATTGTATGAGCTGAGGGGAGAAAAAAAGATCCGCCGGGAGTTAAAATAAAATGAAAGCAAGAATTTTCGAATCTGCCCGTTAACGGTTAGCAGTGAATAGATTCATCTCCTTATCACAAAACGGCCGCACGCTACTCTATACTGCTTGTGGGTGAAAGTTACAAGCTATAAGTACATTTAACTTCAAAACATATTGGCGGTTTGCTTGCCTGTGATAGAAGGAATAAACAACATCTATGGCACATCGAATTTTGATGCGAGTGGTTCTTACTGGAGCCAAAGTCTTTGGTAAGGCATTCACTGAAGCATATAGGCAGGCTGCTGCTGCAACAACTGCTCAACAGGCTGCAGGAGCAACGAAATCATCATCTACTAGGGCAAGAGATGCTGAAATTACGTTAGACGAGTCCTGCAAAATACTGGATATAGATAAACATGACATGTCCCTAAGCAATGCACAGAAGAAGTTTGATTATCTTTTCGATGTGAACTCTAAGGAGAAGGGTGGTTCGTTTTATGTGCAGTCGAAGGTCTTTAGAGCTATGGAAAGAATAAAACAAGAACTCGAGGAGACGAATAAGTCTGACAAAATCAAAGGTGATTCGAAAGACGAAAACACCAACGAGGGAAAGAGCGTAAATGACACGAAAAAGTCTGGGTGAGCAACTGTTCAACATTTACAGTCAGTCGAAGACTGTTTGTATTATTTAGGATAGTTGGTTTTGTATTGAGTGTTCTTAAATTCTGTCTGAGTAAAGCCTTGACTTTTCTCAGATCATTGTATATAGCTTTGAACAATATTTGCTAACGTATTTCCGAAATATCGTTAATACTGCTTCATAGCGAAGCAGGCAGTAGACTAGTTTTCATGGAGTATCAGACTATTTTCTACTAATTACTCATATAACAATAGAATTACATACACAGAGCTTAATCTACGAAAAAAAAAGGTAAAAAAAGAAATTAAACTAACATGTACGAACACTATTAGTCGGAAAGAACCAACATACAGACGTAAACGACTATACTAGTAGACTTAGCTAAAAGCCTTGGAACTCTCGTCTTCCTCTAACGTGTTACTTCATTATTGATCTAAGGACTAGAAACGGAACGCTATTCGTGCCTTCGGTGTTAACAAAGTCGCATAGCATTTAGCTGATTGGAGACGAACCCGACTTTTGTCTGAAACGACCATGATGGTTGAATGGTTCGACCCAAAACGTCCTATGTGGTATAAAACCACTACTGATGATTGGCTTCCTGAAATGGAACAATAAAATACAAGTTGCACTTAGGAGCGAAACTCTGCATCTATTTATACTAATTTTTAATGGGGCGGAAAAAATGCAACAGAATCTAAGATTAAAAATTTTTCACTTGAGTTGAGGGTTTGTACGTCTGAACCCGAATAAAAAAGCGCGGTACCCGACTTAAGTAGATACTGAAGCTAGAATAAAGGTAATCTAAGTCGGTGGTAAAATCGAATTTCATGTATTTATTCAAAAGAAGGCCTTTATAATAGTAATTGGGTTGTCCATTGGGACCATTATTACACGCCTATCATAGAAAATATGGAATCTTGCTGCTCCTGATCATTTCCTAGTTGCACAACAGATGGTTTGGTTTTCAACAGTGCTTCTTTTGCGTCCTTCTGATTCGTAGCACTATCTGGCATATTATTAATTTTTGGGACAGTTACATCCACAGTCTCCTGCTTTATGTTCGGATGTTCATTAACATACACCGGCCTTTGCCATTTTGTAGCATCCTTCTCGTAATCCCACGTGTTTCCACTGTGTGCATCCATGCTCTTCTGCTTTTCTTTGTTGACCTTGTCCTTTAAATTCTTTATATCTTCATCATCGCTGAGATCTAAAGAATTCAGTGGCTCCTTAACTTCTTCCATGTAAACTTTTCCATTTCGTATGGTCATATTCATCACGTGTTTGCCCCTGCCAGATGCTTTCTCCTCGTCCTCATGCTGTTTTCTCAATCTTTTTTGCTGTCTCTTCATCTCAAGAGCCCTTTCTAATGGGGATGCCCATAAGTTGTAAGAATCCGATGGTAAGTTAAAGTCCGAAGCTTGATCTATAATTTTTGTCCTCTCGGCACCATTAGCTTGGAATCCCATCAAAGTATCTAATCTTTTTTGTGCTTGAATAAGCTGTTCATCTTTGCCTTCAATCGAATCAAATTTCTTCAGATCATTTTTCACCTCGTCGGATTCCTCCTTCTTCTGTTGCTCCAACTCCTCTCTCTTTTTTTCAATTTGACGCTTTCGTTCAACCCTTTTGAAGGCTAGCTCTTGAACTCTATAATTATTTTTTCCGGCATCATTAATTGATATCTTCACAACTTTCTTCTTTCTACCTTTAGGGCGGTGGTTGACTTGTGAATTACTTCTTGATGCTTCTTCAGAAGAGCCAACAATCTCGTGCTTCTCCTTCTTTAAAATATCAATAATTTGAAGTCTTTCTGTGTTAGTTAAGAGATGATGACCGCAGAATGAGCATGGCTGAAACCCCTCCTTCTCACAGATTATCTTTCCACAGTTAAGACAGTTGGGAAACATTTGGAAAACTGGATGCCGTGTACCGTTGCAATTACAAACACGTACCACATCTTCCGACTTCCTATTTGACCGATCATTGGATAACTCTAATTCATTTAATGCTGCGTCCAAGTCTCTCAAATTATCCAACGTTTTCTTCGCATTCTTCCTTCTTAGTTCTCCTGCCTTCGTATTCTTCTCTTTTTTCTCCACAAGTTCGGATATGTTTGTACCACTTGCTGATGCATTCTTTAAACGTTGATTGTGCCGAATTTCTGTCGCATTTTCATGTTCCCAGGCGTTACCCTTTCCATTGATTTTTAATCCATTAGATTGCAAAGAAGTATTGCTAGATTCTTTGAAAGAATGAATTTCGCCCTTCTGCTTATTACTTCTTCTATTTTTTTCACCAAAAAGCATGTTGGAAAAGTTTGTTATAAAATCCAATGCTTTGGAACTCTCTCCAAGCAAATTTAAAAAATGTTGACTCACAGCATCCCGTGTTCTTAAGTTACTTAAAGCATAATCGACTATCTGAGCGATCGAGTCTGAGTCCAATGGCAATATTGATCCAATGGTATCTGTGGCATAATTCTTGATTTGATTTCGTGTATAAGATGACATCTGTCTGGTTTTTCAAAGCTTTTATGCAATGATCATATAAAAATCAACATTTCTACTGCAGAATAGTGAATCTCTAAATTTCATGGTGCCCTGCCATCCATGAACTCATTTTATCAGAAGAAAAAAATAGAAAAAAAATTAAGACTTCTGCTTGCATGCTTGTTTGTGCTCCTGGTGTCCTTATACATCGAAAACCTATTTTATTTTACTATTGCTCTAGATGTTACAAGTGTGTGCGAATTACAGAAGTGTATATATACTATTTTGGTGCTACATACAATGGAAGATCATTTGAATACAAAAAGCGATAGCACGCAGGTAAACTTTTCTTCAGAAGATATTCATCTTCTACGGAGAGAACTCAAACAAAAGCAGAAGGCATTAATGAAACGACATGAATTATTGAAAAAGCAGCTTCAAACGAGAATTGCTTCCAGAAATTTGGCTAAGCATTTAACGACAAATAAAAACAGAACAACATTGAATACTGACAGGCAAAAATGTATGAAAGCGCAGAAAGTAAGTTTAGCGCTAGAAAAACAACAGAGGCGATTACTAGAAACAGTGTATAGAAATAGAGTTGCGTATAGTTACAAAAATCGAATATCGTTAGGTGGCTTGAAATATGTCTTAATTCATGGAGGGAACACGTTAGCATTAGTATCATCTGAGAATGAATCCACGAAGCATAAATTAACGAGTATCGACGACTTAGAATTATGGATTGTTTACATGCACAAGAAATACGTAAAAGATTATTTTGGAAACTACAACTTGCAAGAAAAAGATCATCTATACAATAACACCAAGGGTGAATGTGTGTATTATACGAGAAACGGTTACTGCCAAAATTTGAGATGCAAATATAAACACACACCTGGTCATGTTGCCTTGTGCCCGAACATAATGTCCACTCAGCATGAATGTAATAACAATCACTGCCATTTATCACACGAACCTTCACAATTTAATGCTCCCTCTTGTAAGTTTTTTCAAGAAGGTAAATGCTCGAATGTGAATTGTGTTTTCTCGCATAAGCTCGAAGCAGAAGCTGACACTCCTGTTTGCAGACCATTCGCTATTAATGGATACTGTGATCTTGGGCGAAAATGCCCATACAGGCATGTTTTTGATTGCCCAGATATGCAGGAGTACGGATATTGTATGAGAGGTTCAACATGTCACTTAAATCATTCATTTAGTGTGAAGAAAAACGGTAACAATGATAAGGGGCCCAGGAAGGCCATTCGAAATTCGGATAATGATGAGGTGGTGACGTATATTGATGACAACCGGTCAAAATCCTCTAAATTTATTGTAGCGGACCAAGAGTTGTTGAAAAGAAAAGTCTCAAATACATCTGGGAGCGAAGATATCATTTCGGAGTCTGGGTATTTACCTCAGAGCGGTGATGAAGATAAGCAGCTTTCAGGGAACAAGGATTTTGTTCATGTCTAATAGTAATGTAGCATTTTTTACTTTATTTTTGCTTTCTGCTTGGGTATAGGTTTATTATTATTTATAGCGATTTATAGAAGAATATATTTTAACTGGCATCAAAATATCTTTCCTCCAGTATGCATATGGACGCACAAGATAAGGCCACTGTATGTTGTGAATTTTATTTTGCGATTTTGTCTTGCAGAGGTACATCCAAATTGTACGAATTTTTAAAGCTCAAACTCAGATCATCAAATGAAGAATCTTCGATTGACGATAGATTTGGCTTCACACAGATTTCCGAATCTTTCAGAAAATCTTTCAGTTTGTCGTAATTGGGGATTTCAAGAGATGTAAGTTGTGTTTCACCATTCACAAAACTTGGATCTGGGTACACATCCTCCTTTTTGAGTTCCAATGGAAGTTCAGAAGAATATAATTCTAGTGATTCTGTAGGGAATTGTATTCCATTGGCATCGTTTGAATCCATGCTGATAGAAGAGTATTGATAATTCTCTTCATCTGTATTACCACTCCCACTTTCATTGTTATCCTCTCCATCCTCTTTTTCTAAGGATGGAATCTTTTCCTCTTTTCGCTGATTCGTATGCCTATTTCTAAATAAATGAAACAAGTCTAGATCAAAGTTTCTTAATTTCTTCTCTTTATTTAGACTTCGGTTCGTTGAGCTGGCTGAACCATCAATTTGATTAATTTTTGATGAAACAGGATTTGTATTCTCTTTTAGGTTAATGTTGTCCATCTTTTTCGTTTTCATCGTTGACAGTTCCTTTTCACCAAGATTTGAAAGACTGTTAATGAAGGCACATCCTTTTTGGTAACGAAGTTTATCTTCTTCTGTTAGAACAGTATTCTGGAAGTACAAGCTTTTCGCGAGTATTTCCGCCTTTGCTCTAAGTCCGGCATCCCAAGTCAAGCATGATTTTACAATCTCATATAACTGATATCTCTCTGTTCTTGGAATATCTTTCCTTGGTAAAATATGACTGATACTAGTACCAGGTAACTTTGGCAAGCAAAATCCCAATTTTGCGGCCAAAGGCTGTGCTTCATCCCAATATCCTCCTAACGGTTCCTTAATTTCTGGACAATTTATTCTCTCCGGGCAGCCTAAAAGTTCCAACACTTTCCAGGTTTGATCCAATTCATTTTGTCCTGGAAGAAGGGGGTTAAATGTAGCCGTTTCAACTGCCACACAACCAAATGCCCAAATGTCCACTGGAAATGAATACTTCTTTTTTCGAAGAAGAATTTCAGGTGACCTGTACCAGCGGGTAGACACATATGCGGTGAAGGTATTGTTGTTGCTGACATGACGAGCTAAACCATAATCTGCTAACTTTATAACATAAGTGCAATTTTTCATGGATGGTGGCACATTTTCTTTTGATCCGTAAAAAGTCACTGTTGGCATCACAAGAATATTTTCAGGTTTTATATCCCTGTGAAAGAATTTAGAGCGATGTATATGTCGAATTGCTGCTAAAAGCTGTGCTAATATATTTTTCAACGTTGGAGGGGAAAATAAGGATCCCTTTCTTGTTTTCATCAATTGGTATAAATTTTGATTCATTGTTTCCATTACAATATGGAGCTTCAAAAACATTTTGTCGATGAACACATCATATATCTGAACGAGATTTGGATGGGAAGAAACTGAAAGGATAAAATTAACCTCTTTAACTCTAGAGTAATCTGCTACCGAGTGAAGCTTTTTGATCATGATTTTGATTGCCACCAATTGGGTTGGAGCTCTTTGATAGTTAACGATTGGTTCCATTAAAGTTCCCACTTGACGGCACATATTTTTTCTGATAGATTGCATATAGCCATTTTTGATTTTAGCCAGAATAACTGAGCCAAAACTTCCTGTTCCCAAGCCTCCAACCACTTGATACTTTTCTTCTGCCAGCTTTACTGGTAACTCTAATCTGTCATAATATGGTATTATCTCTTCCTTCGAATCAATGGGATTCCAAACTGGGTTGAGCGAGTCTGATGCTGGTAATGCAAAGGTATGACCGGAGCAATTTTCTACCAAGTCCGACATCCGGTTATTTAAAGAAGTCTCTTCGTTTTTTAAATCAAATGACAAAAAGATAGGATTAATTATGAACTAGTGTGAGTAAAAAATATGTATTTTGACAAGGCTTAAAATCATCAACTTAGCGTTTTGAATTCCAATTTCGAAGTCAAACTTGAAAACACCAGAAGTTCTGGTTTATATATTCAGTAGGATATCTGACAGACAGCTCCCAATATATAGATATTGATGGAGGGGTATACGAAATGACGACAAAAAAGAAAAATAATTATTAGCATAATAATAATGCAAACAAGGATTACTAGCAGACAAAGAAGTATGGTAGAATTAGGATTACCACAAAAAATAAAATAAAACTTAAAAATATATTAAATTCGCTTGGAATAACTAAAAACTGAAAGCCGTGTGACGATTTACACTCTTTGATTAATACCCTTCCCTCTTTTTCGAAAATTTCCTTCTTTAGCAAATATTAAAAAAAGAAAGAATGAATTAAATAAGTTTAATATAAATGAGTGGCCTAGAATAAAACAGTAATGTGCAGAAGATGATGCAAGATCCCTGGCGACAAATCTGCAGAACATATGCAAAATAAGGGATCAATCCTAATTTACTAATTTTGTCCAGAAGGAGCCACACACAAAAAAAAATCAGGTTCAAAATCTCTTGTGATGTAGATAGAGGTCGTATCCCTTTTAAAGGGGTAGGAGGAGGACATTTCTCACATAATATAATTACCACTGGCTGTACTTTAAATAAAAGAACTAGAACTCCCTATGATTGAAAAAAAGCTTCCAAATCAATATACGGGAAAAAGGAAATAAAGCCAAAGTGCCCATTACAAATAATACATACTCTTAGTAGCCATTAATCTTCACCTGATGCTAATTATGAATAAAATTTTTGAGAAGGTAATATCTAAGATTTCTTTCTACGTAGCGACTCATACATAATCTTGTATGTGTATATAATTTCTATTGCATTAAATGACCAGGACCCAATTTGTGACCAACAGCTGGTCCGAGTCAGTTTCGCTCTTTAGTGACAACTAAATTTGTACCTAACTGATTTAGTGAATGAATTGAGTACATTGCCGATTCAGCGATGATGGTTTTGGTCCTTGGACTCCGTCTGATCAAAAAAAAAAAAAAAAAAAAAAAAAAACGGAGATCTCAATAGCTTTACGTATTGTTCCAGGGCGACACATCACCGCTGTTTTAAGCAAACTTTGGGAAATCGAGCACCTTCACTTTTTAGTTTTATTTTATTTTTATTTTACGGCCGAAGATAAAGAACGAGATAGATAACCCCTCGTTATCTTCATCTCAGTTCAAAAAAGCATTCATCAACTCAATAAAAAATATTATTCCGACTTGCGATACATACTACATACATTAGAATACAGCTCTTGCTGAATCAATTTAATAAGAAGTGGTCTCTTATTCTCTCGCCCAAATTACTACAATGGACGCAGCAGATTCAGCATCTACTAGCACATCCGGGTTGTTGCCTAAGGAAAAGAAGAAACTGATTTTAAATACTGCAACTATAGAAGACCTTCAAAAAAAATACGGAGCGGTTAAACCATCTTTTCATGAAGTACTTTATAAGCTTTATCAAAATGATTTATATACAGAATTTGATAAAAGAGTTCTACAAATGAAACCAAATGATTGTGCAATTATACAGAAATACTCAAAGGTTGAGACATTTCCGATTGATGGCCACGATAATTTGAAGATGGTTACAGTTAATACTTTCATCAGTGATCATCCTCTTCGAGAGTTTCATCGAAGATCTGTGAAAAAGTGGAAAGACATAGCTGATATGGAGGGTCTGGAAAGGGCCCAGAATCAGCTTGCAAAAATTGAAAACCTACCATTGCTTGTATTTATCCATGGTCTAGGGGGTCAACTTTCGCAATTTGAACCGATTATACAAGAATTTAGAAATTGCTCAGATATGTTTGGAATTGATCTACCAGGATTCGGTAATTCAAAACCCACGGAAAAAACACATCTGTTTACAAAACTTTCTGCATCTTCTGAAGAGGACAACAAAAAATTAAATCAAACATTTATAAATATGCGGACAGAGAATTATAGAACAGATAGCATAGTGGATATATTGTATCAAATTCTTTTGCAGAAGTTTCCCAAAAGAACATTTATTATTGTGGCCCACTCCATGGGAACACATTTAGCAATTAAACTTGTGAATCGGCTACCTTCAAATACAGTTGAAAGTTTATGTTTTATATCACCCCCAAAATTGAGCGAAACTGTAGGTCAGCCGCCAAGTATACCATATATTACAAAATCATTTTTGGCATTATCCAGTTTCTATCCCAGATTATTTGATTTTTATCGAATGATCGACAGATTTGGCGGCCTATATTCACACTCGGTCAACAGCTATCTTTATCCCGCTGAAAAGGACGTTTTTAAACGGTTGACACAACTTCGTTGGAATCTCGATACAAATTCAATTGTATTCCTCAAATATGCAAGAGCATTCAGGCCAGCTGCCGCCACAGAATTGCTCGGTGCCGCCTCTAAATTGTGTCATTCAACCGATCAGGAAAGGCCACGTATATTAATCTGTTGTGGCGATAGCGATAAAGTGACTCCATTAAAATACAGTAAAGAGATTACAAACATTTTAAGAGACTCTGGTTTTGCTGTAAAGCTTTCCAAAGTGAAGGAAGCTAATCACTCAGTGTTTTTAGATAGGCCGCATGTTCTTTCTGGACTTGTTTACCAGTTTGTCAGTGAACTGGGTCTTAACATTGATTGTACCTGGACACTTAAAATAAGGGCGATTATTGGTGGGGACAAATGGAGTATGAAAAATATTGAGAAGTGGAAAAAAGCGGTGACTTTATCCAAACCATTAATTAACTATGCAAGTCCAGAAAAACCCAAATCACCGTTATTGGGCATGAAAACATTAAGGGAGAATGACCCAACGCACAACCCTCTGACATTTGAAAGTACACATCCAGAGATTTATGCTATCATGGATATTGGTTCTGACACACCATCCTACGATCCAAAAGACTTTAAACGTATAAAGTACATTAAGTATAAGACTGAGTCAAAGGTTACACCCGATGATATTACAATTGCCAAATTTCTCGATATTGTTGATAAGCTCGTTTTGGCAAAACAGAGTAATCAGTATATAGTTGTTCATTGTCACTATGGTCAAAACCGAACTGGATTCTTGATATGTTGCTACCTTGTTGAGAGATTGGGATGGACGGTAAAGGAAGCTTTGGAAGCTTTTGAAAATTCAAAGGAACCTGGAATTAAGCATCAACATTTCAAGAATGCCCTTTATCTCAGGTATGGCGAATGAGGATTTTAACTTAAGAAAAATAATGATACAAATTCTAGTGTACGATAGTTAATTTAATTTGAGAATATGTTTCATTGCACCAGTAGTAAATAAGACACTCGGCCTGATTAATAATAATATAATAAAAGATGTTGAATGAAAAAAAAAAACACTTAACTAACCCATAGTGTTTTGTGATGAATTGATTTTCGTGAAATGGTAATGGCAGACTATTTTAGTGCCATAAATGCGTAAATAAGCGGAGACAACCCGTCAAACCAACCGCCTAAGTAAATAAAATAAGAAAAACCCAAATTGCTTTATTTTAAAGCTCGCAATCCATGCAAGCAAGAAGGTGAATGTACTCGAACACTTTGAATATTAGTCGGACAAAGCACAGTAATAAAGTATATCATACCAGCCAATATTTCAGTCCTCAAGTTTCCTCAATTAGGAGAAGAAAGCATCAATAGGTAAAATGCGAATAAAAAGACATCATAAATTGAATCGCAGATGACATCACTTCTATTCCATAATATAAGAACACTTATATTCTAAACGCACTGCGTTCGTTAAAATGGCCATGCAACAACATGTCATCTTCTTTTGTAGTCATCGAGTGCTTTAACGGCAAAATAAATGGTAATCCCAGACCAAGGGCCAAATATCCTAAAGCAGCCACCCTTTGGGAGGTAGAGATACGAACTGGTCGACTAAATTGATATAAACTTCTGTAAAACATCAATAAATGTAATGATTCGCTGATCTCTGTATGGTATAATTAAAAAGAGCTGTAACAATATCCTCAATTTTTCTGCCAGAGAATTGGAGGTGGGGCTATTATAGCTTAAATATCTCAACAAATATTCAAAGCTGAGAAAGCAAGTCTCGAATTAAATCATAATAAAGTGTGTCTGTTTAGATTTAAACAGAAAATAGAAGATCTTGCCATATATATACGGACACAGCAATGTGTGTCGTTTACTTATTGATGCTTCTCGTATAACACCAACGAGGAAGCCCCTACAAAGAAAACAATGCATTCAGGAATTTGGATTCTGTGAGAGTGGTGAGATTTTTTTTTGAGGAAAACAATGCAATTGAAGTTTCCATATCAGAGCATTATTGTTCAAACAGCCCATAAATAATAAAAAAGTTTAAAAGCTGTATGAGTAACAAGCCAAGAAAATGGGAAAAAAAATCAAGATGATTCTTACCAAGCTTCTATGAGCCTCAATTAAAATCCTTACTGTGGTGGGTTACATAAGTATGTTAATGCAATTTGAAACTACATATCATTTGCCAGAAAGAACCACACTAAAACAAAAGGGAATAAAACCGTACGCTTAACCATTAATGATATGATATCTTAAAAACTAAATTTTATTAATAGAGAGTGGTTATGAACAAAAATCAGAAATAAGAAATAGGTTAAGGTAAGTAATATAGAGAGGGCTTTCTATGGTGAGAGGCCACGATACATTTTCCTTTGCTGACAGCTACGAAATTTCTGATTGGCTGAAAATGTTGCTTTCTCAAAAACACTTTTTTTTGGGGCAAAATTTTGTACTTGGTCCTGAAAGAAATTCAGGTTGCATTGTCATAATAACCCGAGCTGTTGTATTTTAACCTTTCAAGTGTATTTAAACTCATTCTTTAATCTATTGGTAATTTAACTGGGGTACGGGAATGCTGGGGGAAGATTGATTGATATACAAAATTTTAGACTCTTGCCAGCCCTTTTTGTTGTAATTTTTTTTACAAGTAGTTACTCTCGATACACTATAATCTTATTTTAAGGCATAACCTATATTCCTATGATGAAATGATATGCGATATTTGACATACTTTAAACATATTCAAAAGCTCATTTCCCTGTAACATCATCTCCTGCCATTTTGCGGATTTTCGGCCTATTTCTTATAATTTATTTTAATAATTTTTTCTTGAAGTTTTCAAACAGAGTACACGACAATCGACGCGCCTATCTTCTGGCTTGCATTTCAGACTTGACGATTTTACGACGCGTCGCGATACATGGAAAATAAATCTCCTGTACGTGTAATTTTGTTATCCCGTTAAGGATAAATAACACTAAATCTGTTACAAGTATTTATGTTCCAACAGCAATACCCCTTGAATATAAGTAACATACTATGCCGAGTAGAGAGATTAAATACGATCGGGCTTCAAAATCATTACAAGAAAGGGGAGACCCCGCTAGATTACAAGAGACTGCAATAAGGAATGGATCTGTTGTCTCTACCCCGGCGGGTCTTTTTTTGATAGAAATACAAGGGGAGCTTAACATTCCAACAAAGAAACCAGATGGGCTTAATGAAGAAGAAGAGAAATTGTTTATTACGAGAAAGGTTCCAAATATATACACGGATAATGATAAGCCGTGTAAGGACCTCGTTAGATTTGGCAAGATAGAAATTCATGAGCAATCCGGAGAAGCTATTCTTTACATTAGCACTTCACAACGTCTTGAGGGAAAGATTGAATCATTGGATTCTCCATTGGGTATATTGAAGATACCGCAGGGAGATGAGAGTTGTGAAATGCTTGATGTCATTAAGAAACGGTTGGTGTTCAGAAATAGACCACTTCCAATTATGTGATTCCACAAGTCCAGATCGTGAAACCACCGAAAAATTAATAAAAGTGCTTGCTTTACAATAATATACAACAGATTTCTGTCTTCATGTTTCAGAGTTATCCAAGCATGGCTCTGCTTGTATCCTCGCCTCTACTACCGCATCTTTAGAATTGATCATCAGAAACAAGCAGGTTTTTCACTTTAAAGGGTCAATAAGGATCTGGTTTCATATGTTATGGATGAACAATAGGATGATCTTTAATTTCTTCTGATTGGGCGGAGGTGAGAAAGATTGGAGGAAAGCAAAGTTTCCTATTTCGGTTTGCAAAGGGATTTTTGATACCGCGCCAGTTTTTTGGAAAGCACCAAACAACGATGAGAGAAAAAGTTTTCAATGCATTTTCTAAGATCATACAATATGACTTTCTCGATAAATTGTTTCATCGACATAGAACTATTCTCTAGACGTTTGATTTCCATTTTGAGGAAATGATTTACGCACCACACTTTCCTACCTTGGATTTCAAAGGTTTATCTTTGACATAGAAGTACATATTTGAGCCCAATCATTTGATTTGTACTGCAATCAATTAATATTTTTTCCACCTGATAGTCTGAATCTGAAACAAGACAGTTCAAGATGAAATCAATTGACTGTTGCTGCTTGATGTTGTACTTCGATGGTTAAACATTATATAAAAGGCACTAAATTCATGTATACTGGATTCAGTTTTGACATGTCTAATTTTCTATTGGATTTATTCACTCATCATCATTGCAACACAAGTTACAGATAACACTACATTCGATCAATTATATATCCTCGCAAACAAAAAATGAAGTTCGGAACTACTCTTCTAACTGCACTATTGGCCTCCACTGCCTTTGCTGCCCCAGCTGCTAAAGCTAACGCTCTTGCTAATGCCGATGCAGATGCAGATGCAGCTTGGAGATTAAAGCCATTCGTTAGATTCCAAGGTATTTGGAAGAGAGATGCCGAAGCCCAAGCACAGGCTATTGCTGATGCTTCCCCAGATGCAAATGCAGCATGGAGACTCAAGCCATTTGTTAGATTCCAGGGTATCTGGAAGAGAAATGCAGAAGCAGATGCGGAAGCCGATGCAGAAGCAGATGCAGAAGCTAAACCAGCTTGGAGATTGAAACCATTCGTCAGATTCCAGGGTATCTGGAAGAGAGATGAGAACTCTACTGAGATTGCAACCAACTCTACAGATCTTGATGACAGCATTTTGGGAATTCTTGTTGCTGTTGATGATGAGACTGGGGAGCCTGTTGATGCTGCTTTTATCCAATCTGGTGAAGATGAGGATGAGGAGTAAATATTATAATACGGCTCTATATACTCCTGCGGATGAAATCAATCCTCATATGATTTGAATATCATTTGTCAAGTTCCTTTTTTTGTTTTTCTTCTTCTTTTTCTACGTTTAATATCCTATAGGGATCGGTGTGCTATTTTCAGTATATCAATTGTTGATCAATAAAATGTTTTAACTTTTTAATTTTAAATTTGAACTTTAGGCCTGAGTAGCAGAAATTTGGGAGAAATCCTTTTTTTTTCGAGAAAAGCCCTGATTCTTATCGCGATATATGGTGATCCGCAACGCGTTAAGATTTAAGATACCATTGCAGCGAACAGCGTCTATATTCGTACCATTTTTTGAATGCAATTTGCATTTATTGGTCCTCTACTGTTGAAATATCACAATTTATGTACTAACAAGCTTAATATTTTCATCCTTTCATGTCACACGAAGATGTTAAAGACAAAATTCCAGCTAAGCCATCTGATCAATGCCTTCGTTTAGTGTCATTCAATGTGAATGGTGTTAAAACGTTAAAGAATTATTATCCATGGAACGAACGACCCGGATATGACGAAGCACTCACTTTTATGAAAGCGGATATAATTACGTTTCAGGAACTTAAACTTCAAAGAAATGACATTGACACTAGCATTGCTAACCCTATCGACTACTTAAGCTTTATCACGATTCCGCAAAAAAGGAAGGGATACAGTGGGGTGGGAATATTCGTAAGAAAGCCGACAAGTGATTGCTCTGATATAATGAGAAAGGCACTCACAGTGGAAAAGGTCGAAGAGGGGATTACTGGATATTTACATCTGAAGAAGGCTCAGAAATCATACCGAGACTGTATCGATGATGAAAGATATGAGGATCTTTGTATTGGAGGCTATCCAGATCTTGATAATTCTGTTGAAGGGAGACATATTGATAGTGAGGGCCGATGCATTTTGATTGAAGTTGGTATAGGCTTGGTAATTATAGCAGTATACTGTCCTGCAAACTCAGGTTCTACAGAAGAAGGTGAGGAATTTAGATTGTCATTTCTTCAGTGCCTTTTTGAGAGAGCACGAAATTTACTTGCTCTGGGAAAGCAAGTCGTGATTTTAGGTGATATAAATGTATCGCCTGATTTGATCGACAGTGACGAATCCATTAGTGATGGCTTAACTGCCGGCAAGATAAAGAAACCATATGATCCTGCAAATTTTGAGAAAGAAAATAAAGACCAGGTGACAGCATTTAAAACATCAACGAAAGCAAGAAAACTTCTTAACGCCTATTTATATGATACATCTGGAATGGATGCAAGGCATGACGGAAAAGTGCTACATGATGTTACTAGAGAAATACAAGGCAGGAAACTAAAGATGTACTCTGTGTGGAATACCCAGAAGAATAATAGACCAATGAATATTGGTTCCAGGATCGATTTATTTTTGGCGACAACGGATATTGCCAGAAGTGCTCTTGAATCCGATATTTGGCCATTCTTGTATGGAAGCGATCACTGTCCAATATTTTGCGACTTCGATTTGTCAAATCAACACTTATCGTCTCTCATCGAACGGTCGCACTATAATTCAAGATGCAGCTGCAAGCATTTACAGGCAAAACATTACTATTGTCTAGGAAATGACAGGAGTATTGCTTCTTTTTTTAAAAAACCCGAAAAGACGGATTCGTTATCGGGAACTGATGGATTCAAATTTGCATATTCAAAAAAGAGGAAAGATACAGAGGTAACACGAATGAAGCATGATTTATCATCGTCATCTGAGCTTGGCTACAGGAGCAGAAAGCACTTAAAGAGGAGTCAGCAAAATTTGTCGGCATTTCTTTCCGTGAAAAGGGTCCGATCCTTCCCCTCTCAGAAAGAGCCTCCATGTGAAAAAAAGCTGATTGTTTCGCAAGAAGCTGTAAGCTCTCTTTTTGTTGCAGAGTCTGAAAGTGACACTGAAAGTGAAAGCAATTATGCAATAAGCAACATAACTGAACAAAATCCTAGGAGAAAAAATACAATTAGTGCGAGAGAGTTTAATAAATTGTTGAAGAGTTCTACTTCCATGGGCACACCATTTTGTTATCATGATGAACCTTGCGTTCTGCGAACAGTGAAAAAAGAAGGCAGTAAGAATTTTGGAAAGAAATTTTGGTGCTGCGGCAGGCATTCAAGAAACTTGTCCTGGAATCTCACAGATCAAAAAGATGGTCATGATCACAATGACCTTCTGAAACGCCCATTGGACGAGTACGAATGTGGCTTTTTTAAATGGGTCTCCAAGATGTGAAGCGGCCCTTGAGAACCGACCATTATCGTCGCGTCGTAGATAGCTCACTTCGCTGTGACAAATTTTTTTTTTTTTTTTTTATTATTATCACTTGCCAGGATAAGATTTTACTTGATAAAGAATCAGATGCTTTTTGATTCAATCTTGCAAATGTTCTGACACCAAGAATACAAACATGGGTAAAAGTACAAAGAACCCAAGTGGGATGAAGGTTGAACCGAAGATTATTTCCGAAAACCCTGACAAGGGTTCTCGTGTGAGTGGTAAGTACTTTTTATCAAAGCTGGACATTACCAAAAAAAGGTATACTAACACATTTACAGGAAAATGGTGGAAATCAGAAAAGAAAGCATTCAGAATCAAATCTCTTGGAGTAAAATCTTCATGGCAAAAAAAGCAGGAACATAGACTCAAAGATAAGGAGTTCAAAGAGAAGCTGGCTGCTCTCAAAGAGGAGAAGGAAAATAAGCGGAAAGAGCATATTGAGAAAATAAAAGAAAGACGTAAGAAGAAGGAAGAGAAAGAGCGGTACGAATATCTTGCGACGAAGATGCATAAGAAAAAGCTTGATAGGCTTAAAAGAAGGGAGAAACGGAATAAGCTTCTTAGTGAGCGTTGAGCTTTTTCTAGCGTCATGTTTCTCGGCATACAAGTTCTCATAATTGGTAAAAGCAACTGCCAGATTGCACTTTAGGACATTTTTTTTTTCTTTATAAACATACTAAATACTACTAATGGATACAGATAATAGACTACTAATATTATGTATGTGCTATATGACACTCCTCTTTCAGAAATAGACTAAAAAGCCATGAATCCAGACGAGTTCTTAACAGCATAAATATTCCTCTCACCACCCATGAATCGCGTATTAAATCTATTGGTTCCGGACTGCTGCAGCAAAACGCCACTTTCAATCCAGAGATCAAATCGTACTGTCTATAGGATGGTTACTAAATGAGAGGAGAAAAATAAGCAGTAAAGGCGGTTGGGGGTTGGGTGAAATATTTTCAGGAGGGAAATTCCGCACTTATATAGTACGAGGAGAAATGAAAAAAATGAAAAAATGCTTAAAAAAAAAATTAGATCAAATGAAAGGGTAACGTTTTCAAAGGCTGTGCAGATTTTACAGGGTAGCCGGCATGCAAAATGTTGTGGGCTGGGCACCACCGTTCCTTGATTAATGATGAAGGAATTATAATTCTGTGATATTTGCGAACAAGTGATAATTTTAGTTGAAGAATACCTTTATCCCTGTAGACGAAACCTTGATCATGGCTGGAAGCAAGATCGAAACGAGGCAAAGATTTACCTTCTTGGATATCTTTAGAATCTTTGGTGGTCTGCTTATATTCAGCAGTGTGTTATCATACTGGTTTACAGGTACGGCATCATGGAATTTATTGGAAGGAAAATACACTAACGTTGATTTCTATAAATTTGAATTTTCACGTTTAGTGTTTCCTTCTCATTACGGCACAATGTCATTAAAACAGTTGAGTTTGTATAATGGAACAGATTCATCACTCCCTATATATATTTCAGTCAATGGAACCATATTTGATGTCACCAAAAGCAAACATATATATGGACCAGGGGGAAGATATCATATATTTGCTGGTCATGATTATTCACGTCTTTTCGTCAACGGCTGCTTCAAAAAAAGAGATCAATGGACGTTTGACCTCAGAGGATTGGATCGACAGGTAGTCCAATCAACTTTGGAGAAATGGTCTCAATATTTTACTAGGCACCCAGAATATTGGAGAGTTGGTTGCGTAGATTTCCCATCATTAAAAGAAATAGAGCCACCAGAAATATGTGATGATGGACTCGTCTATCCTGGCTTTTAATATTTCGAATACATTTACATGATGTTACCAATGATAGAATGCATGAATAGTATGAGAGATATATTCAAATAAACTTGGTACATATATGTTGCGAATGACTATATAATATAAATGTGTTAAAACACTGACCTTCCATTAATTTTCAGATTTTCTAAAGATTTGCGCTGACCTTCTTCTGAGCAAATTTTCTAAGTGCGTGTTCCGACGAAGAAACTTTATTAGCATCCAAAGCTCCAGCCTTGATTAGGCTGTTGACAGCAGAAATAATGGAGTTAACAGATGCACGTGTGATGGATTCATGCATACCAATACCCCACTTATACTTATCACCGCATGAAATTTTCACATATGTAGCTGCCTTCGTTGTAGAACCCTGACCGACCGAATGCTCTGCATACGATTCAACTTCCATCTTCACACCAAATGCATCAGAAAGTCCATTCAGGAATGAAGAAATAGGGCCGTTACCCTTTCCATGCAGTGCGATTTCCTTTCCATTGAGACGAACAATAGCATTGACGTCTGTCACCTTATCGGACTTCTTATCGAAATTGTAATCCTTCACGTTCAAATCATCTGTAGCACAGTTATCGACATTGTAATGTCTCTGAAGCAAGGAGATGATTTCTTCCGCCTTAAGCTCGCGACCCAGGTGATCGGCATTGTTTTGAACGACACTTGAAAAGTCGATCTGCATTGCCTTTGGTAAGTCTAGACCCAAGTTTCTCTGAACAATCCAGGCTGCTCCTCCCTTACCGGATTGTGAGTTGACTCTTATAACGGCTTCGTAGTTACGGCCAATATCTTTTGGATCCAACGTGAGATAAGGAATTTGCCAAGTCTGGTCCCCATTTTGGCGTCTTTTCTCCTGTGCTGCAAAACCTTTCTTGATTGCATCTTGGTGAGAGCCTGAAAATGCACATGTCACAAGTGATCCTCCATATGGTGCTCTAGGATGAACTGGTATCTTGTTACAACGCTCGACAACATCAATGATGGACTTCATGTCGGAGAAATCCAAGTTCGGATTCACGCCAGAAGTGTAGAGGTTCAGCGCCAAAGTCACCAAATCAACATTTCCTGTTCTTTCACCGTTACCAAATAAACATCCTTCCACACGATCACCACCAGCCAGTAAAGCAAGTTCTGTAGCTGCAACACCACATCCACGATCATTATGACTATGGAGAGATATGACAACATGGTCTCTGTCACCAATATGTCTAGAGAAATACTCGATTTGATCAGCGTAAACATTTGGTGTCGACATTTCAATGGTTGCAGGAAGGTTAAATATGATTGGGTTCTCTTTTGAAGGCTCCCATGCATCCTTGACCGCCTTACATATCTCGACGGCATATTCAGTAGGGGTTGATGAAAAGCACTCAGGTGAAAATTCATATGACCAATGAGTCATGTTTTTCGACGGATCATCCTTAGTAAGGGACCTCACAAACTTTGCTGTCTTCACGGCCATCTTGAGCTGATCCTGACGACTCATTCCAAAAACAACATTTCGGAAAAGATCCGAAGTTGCCATATATGTGTGCACTATTGCCTTCTTTGCATCCTTGAGAGAGTCAATAGTTCTGCGAATCAAGTGTTCTCTGGATTGTACTAGGACCTGAATAGAAACATCATCTGGAGCATGGGTAACTGCATATCTGGTAAAGTCAAAGTCCGTCTGAGAGGCTGAAGGAAAGGCAACTTCGATCTCCTTAAGGCCAATCTCTATCAGCTTATGGAAATATTCCTTTTTCTGCTCAACTGACATTGGGTCAGGAAGGGATTGGTTACCATCACGAAGATCAGTGGCTAACCAACGAGGCGCCTTATCAAGTTTGTTGTTTGGCCATGTCCTGTCTGGAAGCGATATTCCTTGAAAACGTTTGTATTTGGATGATGGATCCCTTAGCATATTTGCATAGGGGACCCTTTTCACCTGCTTTTGGAATGCCACCGCGGTTCTTCTAAACATCTGTGTATTTGCGCTAAGATTTGAATACTCCTGAAATCTATTATATTAGTACGATGTAGAATAATGAAAGTCGGTAATCGAGCCTGTATTGTGATATAAAGAAAGTAAGAGAAGGAGAAATATTTATCCAATATAAATCAATTGTGGACCCCGCAGTACTTGATGTAATGCCTAACCTCAAAAGTTTCTAAGTCTGACTCAACCTGGGTCGAGAAATGAAAAAAAAAATGATTTGGTTGTGCAAATAGTATTAAAAAAATTTTTCAGCCATCTATGTCGGGCCGTCAAGCGGACTTGAGTCCCATTGAGTGGGGAAGAATGCCGCTTACCCCTATTGTCCCACTTTCCGGTAGGAAAAAAAAATTCGCAGACCTCCGCTTTCAAGAAGTTCCGCGGCAGGCATTTGTAATTATTAAGGTGCCATACGACAGGCCATCTAATTTTATTCTTACCATGTTTGACCAAAAACCACAAAATTTATTCGACTTTCGAATGTGCCAAAGCTATAATCTGGAAGTTTTTTCTAATTCACAAGTAAATTCTCTCTGATCGACTCCAGGTCCTCTCTCCTTAGACCCACTTCCTCCTCCAAATATTTCTCGGCTCCTCCATAATGTTCTTTCAAATAATCCAAAGCAGTCAGCATGACTTCATAACGACTTGATAAGAGATTATCAAGGCCTTGCTTTCTCAATGTCCAATTCTGTCGTCCATTTGCGAGCTTCTGGTTCAGAGCAGCCTCGAAGTCTGGACCCTGTTCTTCGAAGCTTGCAACCATTTTTCTCTCTATATCTTTTCTGACACAAGCCAAGCCATATTCGGTTTGCTCATATTCCCTACAAATAATCTGTGCAGGCACACCAAGCAAAGACAATATCAACGCACCAAGGATTCCTGTCCTATCCTTACCTACAGCACAATGAAACAAGAAAGGCTCAGAAGGATGATCTTTGATGTAAGTGAAGATGATTCTCAATGGCTCAGCTGAATGATCCAAAATATGCTTGTATACATCAACGAATGAATAGTAATTGCTCAACAGACGAGAATAAACATTCATTTTGTCAATTAGCATAGGACTTTTATCTCCCAGCAATGGCACATTAATGTTCTTGATACCTTCAATCTCATCAATCTTTTTCTCACTTCTTTCCTCGGCAAAACGTAGATCAAAGATGACTTTGATTCCAAGTTTCTTCAACTCCTCTTTACCCTTATCCGTTGCACCAGATAGGTCCGCGCTACGATACATATGATTGTATTTCACATGCTTTCCTTGGATCGAAGATTTGTAGCCTCCAATGTCTCTGAAATTTGCCACTCCTTCAATTTTCTTCCATCTGGGCAAAAACTTATGAATGCTTAAATTTCGTTCGTAGAATCTTCTCCTGGAATCTTGATGACCCAAGAATTTGACTATTATATCTGCAACATCTTGATTATAATCAAGGGAATGAGTCCTCTCATGGTACGGATGCTCACACTTTGCAGCCTCTTCCTTGGAAAAATGTTTGACTGTACGGTATTGATGATTCAAACCGTCCAAGATAACCAATTTGTTTCGTGGTGATAATGCATTAGCATACAATGCGGAGTCAGATAGTGGAATAACATCATCATTCGAACCGTAAATGCACATAGTATCCACCGATGAATTAATATCTTTAATCTTTTCCATGGAACGATGTCCCAAGTTGTTTGTCTCACTCAACGGAATGAAGATCTCTGTGTACTTTCCCCTAATTATTGAAGGTTGCATGTGTCCTCCTTTCTCTTCTAAATCAGGAAACCCTTTCCGAACACCCTGAATATGCTTTTCACCAATAAATCTGCCCGCACAAGCAATCAAGCTAGGAACGTAGTGTTGATAGTTGTACTTTAGGGCCCACTCAAACATGTCAACTACTCCTCTGGAATGGCCAACAATAGCCTCAACGTGAAATTTAATATCGTGATATCTACCTTGGGTCAAATACTCATAGACCGCTTCAACATCCTGTATATCTTCTTCTACAGTACGGCCTTCGTTTCCATTTAGTGTCGAGTCTCCACAGTTTCTAAAGTCAAATCTTAACGAATACATTCCAAGTTCTTCCGCTAAACTCCTGGACAATTGAACTGCGCAGCAGAAATTTTTGTGCGAGTTGTTACCATGCATTAAGATTGCACATCTTCGAGTAGTTGATGAGATGTCATACCTTTTGTTATCCTCTAATAAACGTTTTGGTGTCCTTAGAATGCATGCAAGATGTTTTCCAGAGCCTCGATTAGGAGTGTCGATGAAAAACTGCTCTTCGTTAGATTCTAAAACATAAGGCATGTTTGATATTTCCGAATTCTTAATTCTCTTATTTCTCTAGTGAATCAGAAAAGGTTCTATTGGTACAAAACGATAAAAAGTAAATTTGAAGAGAGAACTGTTGGCATTAACAATTAAGTGTTCTTCAAATAGCGCACAATGTTGATCTTGAAATTAACCGGGTTAGATTAAATTAAAGGGAGGAAAAACCCAAAAAACATGGGGCACCAAAATTCCCATTATTAGTCTTCTTTCTCGTGAGTGCATTTATTGTTCTCCTCTTTTCTATGTTATTCTTCTATTATACGAGTACTTTTTTTTCAACTATGTAGGTATTATTCATCGGCCTTTCCCCTACCGTTTCATAGCACGCAAACACTATATTGTCCAAGTGCCATGTATATGACATGAATACTCCTTTTTCGTTCTTAAAACACTTTAAATTTAAATGTAATCCAACTCACGTAAAATATTTATAATATACAACATCGGTTTTAAGTCACAAAATAGACTGAAAACAATAATAATAGTAATAACGTAATCCAATATATTTTTTGAATGGTCTATTGGATGACCAAAGTTATTGTACAATAATTAAGCAACCAACTAACTGTGATCAGTTGCATCATCTTTGAGACATTGTTCTATCTCATTCAAACTACCGTCAACCTCCTCAAGAGGAACTCTCGATAATCTTGAAACTAATCTTCGGTAACTGTCTATAGTCTTGTTGTTTTTTGAAGTATCAGCGTAAGATAACACCAAGCCATGCACCCTCTTTTTTCGTATTATTTGAAGTTTTGCTAGTTCCAAAAGTAGTTCCAGCGTTTCCTTGTCAAGTAACTTCAAATGAAGAGGTTTTTTATCCTCTGTTCCTTCATCAGCGACTGCTAGATCTTCGCTTTCGGTTTTCTGAACTGTTATTGCAAGATCCTTAGCCTGGGATCTTTCCATAAGACGCTGCAAGTGCTCCACCTTTACCACATGCTCTGCTTTAAGCTTTTTGACCCTTTTTTCCACAGCATTAATATTAATTATATTGTCCTGGCTCCTAGTGCGAATATCGTTACCCATCGCTTTCTTATAAACATCTGATAAATTTTTGTTTATCGTATCGATATCCTGGTCCAATTGAATCAAGAGAACTTTTAGTTCTTTCACGTCACTCTCCTTTTGTTGAACCTCTGCATCAAATGATCCTGCTAACTGTGCAATCTTATCCACTATCTCTTCCGATCGTTGGCTAATCTGCATGGCAGCTTCCGAGTAGTGTGGAGTGGTGAGAATACTTGTTGATGCAGCCATACCTCCCGGTGTATTCAGTTGTGACGGTTGGGTGCTGTTACTGGTAAAAGACAGAGTATTAATTGGTTTGCCGGCCTGAATTACCGATTTTTGATAACCGAAAGAAGGGTTAAAAACGTGCATTCTACCTAAAGAGTCAACTGCTGAATTCATTCCATTCAAACTTTGTAGAGGCTGCGATCCACCATAATTCCCGGTATCAGCCCCCAGCACATTATTGCTATACAGGAAATCACTGACGTATTCGTTTCTGGAATTTGGAATATCAATCCGAGCGTTGTATCCCAACAAGATTCGTATACATTTCTGTGCACCATTGTAACTCATGATGTGTAATGCAGTGTTGCCATCGCTGTCTTGTTGATTGATGAAATTGATGATCCTCTCCATTGGCTGCACAGTTTCGGCAACTTTCGTAAGAAGTATTTCAGTGTAATATCTGGCTGCTGGAATAATACTGTGAAAACTTGTTGAAAGTGCAATATGGTGTAAAATCGTTCTTCCGTGAACATCTGTGTCTAGCAATGAATCCCGCAGTAAGTCGAGAATTTTTGCAAAAGTTCTCCTGTTGTATGAATTTGTGTACATAACCGACCTCATAATCGGAACTTCCCCTTTATTATTCAAAGATCTAGAATTGGTGCCGCGATTCATTAATGCTTGACACATCAGCAAATCTCCCATTGCACATGCCCAGTGGAATACCGTGTTCCCATCATTGTCTATCTGCTGATTGAGGTCAATCTCACTGTTGAATTTGTCTTTAATAAATGGTGGAATTGGGGTATTGCTATCATCCTCAGATGAAAGGAAGTATTCCAAAAGCTTCTGGGTATACATTTTTTTATCTTCGTCCCTGTTACTTCCCATGATCACATCATCGATTCCAGATTGAGCCTGTTGCTGCTTTAATAATCGTGAAGAAGGTGAGCGCCTCTGTGCAGCAAGGGCCTTATCGATGTCAGCATCACTCAAAAAGTTCACCTGAGAGGAAGTATCCGAGGGATTTCGAACCTGTTGTATACTTGGAAGACGGTTTGGTCCAGCCGAATTTTCGTCTGACTCACTATCAAGGGAAAATGAATCTGAGTCTGACGGTATTGTCTTGGGAGTCGCGGTTGGTGCTCTAGCATTCATAGAGTGTGTGTTATTGTTTCGTAAAGACTGCCCTGAGGATACAGTACGTGCACCCAAACTACTCTGAGAACGATAAAGACCACTTCGCTTCCTGCTTGGAGCCTTTAGTGTCCTTTTCCGGCCTCTTGTATGTCTGCTATCACTTATTGTACTGTAAGCTCTTTTCACTGTAATTGATGTATCCAACTTTTCTCCTGATCGAAGCGCTTTGGATGCTACTGTTGGCATTGTAGCTGAACGGCGAGCCAATGTTGCTTTTCGAGAATTTTTACTGGATGCATGATGATGCTTTGGTGCCGGAGGTGGATCCCAGTCACTTTTTGAAGAATCAAATTCTAATATCGGCTGCAAATCTGTAAACACACCATATTGTTTGGCTAATTGAACTGCCCTATTCATAGGAACCCATGTTCCCTGGTATTTACCGTATCCACCCTGAACCTTTTCGTGCACTCCTGTTTGGACATCTCTCTCCAAGATTCTTGTTCTCTTTGCTTTCGGAAAGTTGGCAACTTTAAGTATATGTGTTGCATTCACCCAGTCATCATTCTTTCTCCGCATCACAGAACACCTCGGATGAACTAATTCATACACTGGCACACCGGAATACGTCGCAGAGTATAAGTCTTTGTAAAACATTTATTCATTGATGAGCCCTATATGCTAGATAAACGAAATCGTAAATCTCTGTGTTAATAAATAGATGCTTCACTTATTCTTTCCCTTTCTTAATCTTTTTTTTTTCTCTTTTCTTGCTCTCCCTTTCACTCCTAATATAATTCTCTATTTTTTTCAATAAAAATATGATTGGTTTATCTTTAAAGATAAAATGATATATGTTTGTGCACTAGTACCGAAAAGAATTGATGTTGAGGTTGTGGTTTGTAAACAAAGGTATGCGTTTCGCTTCCTGCTTCAACACCAAAAAAAAATGAGTACGACAAGCTGAGCAAAAAAAAGGCACAAAAACAGAGAAAAAGAGGCATAAATTCGACGCATAAAAGTTTGTGATCGCGAAATATTGAGTGCCAAAATTTACCTCAGTTGTTGAAGATCAACACATGCTTACGTAACTAACTACCCAATCGATTTTAATTACCATGAACAGGAAATTTTTCAAGTAGAAAGTTCAATTTCCTTGTGTGCTAAAGAAACTAATGCGTTCCTTCGTTCTGGTAAGCTGGATAGTGTAGCATTTTCATGATATTTGCGTGACTACAGATAGTGGTACAAACAGCTTAAGAAAATAGATGCAGTATACAGAAGAATATATGTGAGAATTCAATTTTATTTCCTTCCTCACCTTCCTGATAAAATCCCCTCCAAACTAAATACGAAAAGAGTTTGCGGTTCCTTTATCGTTATCTTTAACCGATACTTAAAGCACAAATGTTAGGAAATTTTTGTTGATACATTCGGAATTGATCTAACCGCAATTTAAGTGTGTATGTAGTTTCTATATTCCCCATAACCTGAAATTTTTTTTTTTTTCAGTTATAGACAATTGAAGTTCATGCTGGTAGTGTAATATTGACAAAATTCTCCATCTGGAAAAACTTTTTGATTTTTACTGCACATGGAGTTAATACCAAGAAATGTTTCTACGATTATGCCGACAGCTCTACATTCCCATCGTTCGTCAAGGTTTTGTCTACACATATTTCTATACATATAAAATTTAAGCACTGTTACAGGGAATGCTTTATGTCTGGACCTCATAGATGAAACCATTAATCGGTGCGGTCCCTTATCTGCAATTTTAAATAAATAATTCCAAGGACTCAAAGCCTTTCACTCATCGATTTCTTTATTCTGTATTTTGAATCCTGTAGACATCCATCTGGCACCAATAAAACTTATATACGTATTTAAAAGCACTTTCTTCGTGTTTTACTATTATATACTATAATACATCATTTAGTCGTGCTGATTTTGCCATTTGGAGTACAGTCTGTAGTTTCAATACTAGCCATAAAATTAAAAAATTAGTTTTAATATATCTACTCAACCAAGGGAATGTAGCTGAAATTGTCCCATATCCCCAGATGATGATGAGCCTTCAAAAAAAATGCAATTCCAGAAAATTAAAAAAAAAAACGACTTCTCTCAAATTCTGGTTTGGATGCTGAATAAACGAATATCATTCATTAACTAATGTTCAGATAAAGTTGTGCAATGATGTTGTGGCAAATATTTCTGCATCTGTTTTATATAATCTATGTAAGTTGGTTCACTATCTATTTCTATGTATTCTTGATGGATCCAGTCTAAAAGCTGCCCACCCCTTTAAAGGTACCCCTTTAAAATCATCTCTTGCTTTTCTCAAAAATTAGCGCGTTTTTTTATTTTTTATTTATTTTTTTTTGACCTTTCGCTAAACGCTGAACCTATTATGCATCTAAATATTGCTGTTTAGTGCACGAAATCGCGCTTTTTCGTTTTTCCTCCCAAGAAAATAGCGCTTCCTGGCCTGTAAATTTCAGCGTTGATCTCGATTATTTTCTCAGCTATTGACTGGTATTTGTTTACCCGAAAAAAATAATATAATGGGGATAATAATAATAATAATAAATTACTTACTCCCCGTATACAAAGTGTGTCAGATTTTGGCTTTGATATAATTCCGTTCCTTTAACCTGTCTCCTTTCGTGCGTAAGCAATTGTCAACACGCTCTCATTTGACGATTTTTCCATCTGGTGGAAAGATACTTATGTTCAGTTTTTTTCATCTAATCGAAGAAAAAGTGTTCCTTTACTGTTATCATTCCTGTACTAAAGTTAGTTCTTTCTATTTCCTGTACAACTATTGAGCATATCATCAAACACCTGTTGATCATCATAAGTTTTACATTCCGGTTTGGTATAGGTCGACATTGTTCTTCATTCTTCTCTACTTCTACATACTCCATTCATACATCCTCTTTTGGTCTTCAAGTAAGGTACACCAGTATTTCGCACATACTGGAATTCCCTTAACAGCAGATAGTGCGCGTGTTTCTCACCTGAATTTCCCTAATCTACCACCGATTTATCACAACATTTCAACTTTAAGGTTTTCCTTGATTCCTTTTTATCTATACAAATGCCAAATATGATCTCCGCACAATCTCTTGGTCCATTGGATACACATAATGTATGCACTGCACCATCACCAGAATCGACTCCCATAGGTTCTATTAGATCTACAGTTGATAATTCAGCATCATCTACTGCCTTTTCAAAGCCTCGCCGGCTCGTGTTTCATCCATTGACATTTAATAACGAGATGAAAAACCCAAATTCTAAGTCTGCAACGCCAAGAAGGATTTCTATCTCTGGACCTTTGAGAGTTCAAACAACTAATGAGTATTTACTTTCATCCAAAACACCGACTTTCACGCGTTCGGCTTCAAGTCTTTCATATGGCTCTTCTCGAAAAGTTGTCTCTTCGCCATGTACAGGTTTGGTTTTAAACAATGCCACATTGATTGCCTCAGCACCATCAGCCTGTACGATTTTCAACAGATTGGACAACGAGCTTAGAAAATCATACTCAGAGGTTGATTTCTGTGACGGTTGTAAGGTTACTGTTCCTACCATAGTCAGCAGATGTATCCAGTTTTTGGAATTCCGGGATCCAGTTGAAGGTGTTTTCAGGATAAATGGTTCTATCAGAAAAATAAAGTCCATTGAAACTGCAATTCAGAGGCAGGGTATCGACTCCTTCAGATTCGAAGACTTCACTTTTGAAAATAATGAAACGCCAAATTGTTATGACGTTGCAATGGTTCTCAAGCGTTGGCTGGCCAACCTGGAAAATGGTCTTATTACATCTCAAATCAATGCAAAGTTGAAAAGGGACAGAATGTCGTCCAAAGACGATATGTTTGATGAGGCTGACGAGCCTCGGGAGGAGGAGCAGAATACAAGTCGGGCGACACGCGAGGAGGAAGATACAACGCTGGTTGATCTTAGTACAAACACAGTGCTGATTCGGGACCAGAATTCTTACCGCCCTCATAATACACTCCTTTCAAATACCATTTCAGATAGCCCTAACTCATCTATGGTGAGTAGTGTTACAACTGATTCCGATAGCAACAGCCCGAAGTTCTACGATTTTACGGCAAGAAGATTATCCGAACTTCCAATTGAGAACTTGCACTTATTCTTATACCTATTAAAGTTTTTGAATCGTATGACGGCAGATTCTATTGTTCATATCACTAAAATGACAGCTACGAACCTTGCCAAGATTTTTCAGCTCAGTTTTTTCAAAAGTGACGATTTGCTATCTAAATCTGTTTTTACGAATACAGATTGCATTACTCAAAGTTCCGAGGACTTATTGCAGAGCTATAAAACAAACGAGGAAATCCTTCATAATCTCATTAGCGCATACCCAAATCTCTGCAAAGATTTAATACCAACATTGAGAAAAAGAGAGCATGAAATGGAAGACTTGCTAACTCATCCAGCTGACCCTTTAAGTAAAGTGCCTATAGCTAGGCCTAGTATGGGTCACAGTAAATCATTAATGCTGGACAAGGCATCGAAAAGAAAGTCCATGTTTGGTTATAGGTCCTTCTCCAATATGTTCAATGCCAGCTCCTTTTCTCTGTCTTCATCTAGTCGAAAGTCATCTTGGGGGAGCGACAAAACTCAGGAAGACACAAAAGAATCAGAAATAACTCCAGCAGTTAAGTTGAATTTCAGTATTGCACAAAAGCAACAAAAAGACACTATTGTGATACCGAAGAGGTCCGAGAGAAGAAAGAGTGACACTAGTACTAGGAACATTTCTGCTCCTGTCAGTAATCCTCTCCTGGAAGAAGATTCTTCAACTGTTGACGATCAGTCAAACATCAGAAGCACTTCATTTTCAAGAAAGGCAAGTGTCCGAGCAAGACGTGGCCACAGAAAAAGACCTCAATCAATGTTCATTGAGAGGAGACTTTCTTCATTGTTTAATCCGGCTGGTTCCAATGAAAGCCACCAGGATCAAAATGATTATCCTCATCACCATCACCATCATCATCATCATCGTCTGAGCGTTCAAAGGTATGATAATGAAGATCAGCCAAAAGCATCTTCTTTTCATCCTCACCGACGTGTTAGTTCATTGGCATCTGATAAAGAGAATCGGTTAATGAATGAAGATGCTACTGATGGATCTCTACGAAAAACCAAAAGCAAGTTTTTTGGGTGGTTCCAAAGACAAGGTCTGAGCCTCTCGTGACTTAATTTATACTTAGCATTAACCTTGGTCCTCATAGCATTTTTTCTTTTTATTCCAGAGAGGTCTCTCAGTTTTGTTTATCTTTATGCTTTTACGTATAGCTATGTGTATGCATTTTTTTTTTTCTTTTAATATTCTTGTTTTCACCTATATACAAATGGTAATATATTACTTTGGTTTTAAATAGAACTTTTAAAAATTTTGTTACAGGTAGGTAGAGCTGTTTAACTCTTACATTAAGGAACTACCGCTGACAAAATTATTTATTTTACTTTAATAGCTGATTGTTCAGAGGCACACTTAGCAACAATTCAAAATAATGTAAACATTTAAGTGTAAGCGAAATAAATAAAAAGGGGATCTAAGGCATCATCACATTTGGCCAAAAATTTGTGTCGAAACAATGACGCATGGAAATTGTGATCAAGCCCTGGCGGTTTCGCTTTAACCCTTTCGGGCAAAAGTAAGGAATGATGACCATAATTAACTCTTAAATTTTGAATACCCTAAACACATTTCAATTAATGATTGTAGCTTAAAAGAACCTTAATTAGGTATAAAGCAGCATCTATTTGCTGATCAACTTTATATGATTGTCGTTATAAACTTGAAAGCGCAAGAAAAATCAAATAGATATATTTTTGGAAGCCTTTTTTTTTTGCCAGATATTTCGCATTGTTTCAAATGTTCTATATTCTTCCTTCCATTTGCTGCTAAACACTGCCACACCGGTTTTTTATCTTTTTTCTCTGTTAACCAAAAAGGGAATGAAATGAAGGCCATGCAGTTGGCACCTGCCTTGTTTAAACGCATTGTAAATTGGCGTGTGGAACTTGAAATTGAATGTAAATTTTCTTTCTCTTTATGATAGAGTTTCAGATATGAGGCCGGCTTTATTATTTATGAGAAATATGCCATAGCATAAGATCTAAATAGGAAGTTAAATACACATCTGTAGCCATTATCAGATAATTATGTTTTGCTAATAGTTAATAATATTAATATTATGTTCGCATCTTTCATATTGTAAACATGAAATTTATTTGGTACATTGTAGCCAAGTTCTTAAATAGCTATGTTTTCCAACCATAAATATCCATGGATTTGTTCCTTTTATAATTTTATTGATTCATAGGTCACCATGTGTCAGATGATTAGTGTTTTTGTTATGGTTTGTCCTCTTTTTGTGCTCTTCTCAAACAGTCGGCCCCCATCTGGATATATCATTTAACCATTTACAATGGCCGTTTTTTCACCTTCCGAGATTGATCTTCTTCGTGGAACTTGGGATGATGATATAGCAGAAGATACTCCAGGTTGTTCTGTTTTGTTCTCATCTTCGACATTCTGGGTTCAGATATATGAAAAGCTACTTACAGATCATCCAGATTTGGCCAACGTTATTCCAAGTGTGGAGCACCAAACAGTGGCCTTTGCTTCTCTTGTTTGTACAGCATTAGACAATCTTGAAGATCTAGGTCGAATGGATGAATATCTTATGAGACTTGGACGTGTACACGCAAGAGTTGTCAATGTTAAAAAAGGATACCTTGAGGCCATGGGAATTGCCATCATTGATGTGTTGGAGCTTCGAGCCATGCCTGTTCAGCAGATAAAATTATGGTGTAGGTTATATGAATATATTTCAAGTAAGATGTATCAAGGGGGTTTGGACCCTCCTGTTATTTCAGATGAAATGAACAGATCTTCGAATCCAACATTTTTCATGGAAGACTTGAAGAGACCTTCTGACAATGCTTCCGTGTCAGACTCTTCTTCATCTCCAAATTCAAAAACTGTCTTCTCCATAGCTGATGATCAAACGTCAGATGATTCTACAGATGCGTCTTCTATGGTGAGCTTTCAGCTTGATAATAGCTATGCTGGAAATTGTGATTTAATGAAGAAGAGGAAGAACCACAACTTTATGGAATCGAAAGATCGTAGAAACTTCTTCAAATGGCTACAACGGAGGGTGCAGTAGACACACAAAACAATCGGAATAAAGCTAAATTAGAATCTCGTTTTTTTGTGCACGTTATATGAACAGATCACAATCAATCATTTTAAGATATTAACTCATGGTGTATTGCAAAATACTGCATATATTTGTACCATAAATTGTTCGCCCTTCGGAAGTGCAACATGAAGTATTGTTACAATCAAAAGGGAAAAAAGCCCGTCCATAAAAATAATTGCTCGGCATTTGATGCTTTTGCAGGATCGACCATAATGTCGGGTTTGGTCTTCTCTGTCGCAAAAAAATAAAAAATAAAAAATATGATATTCTTTATCCCCAGATCACGTTCCCCAGAGGAACGCCGTTATTCCTTTAAAGTATGCATTAATTAAATATCAATGCAGATTTCATGTTTAATCACCGAACCCCACTACTCTCTTCATTTACCGATAGATTTATACCCGGAAATAAAAGATCGTTCAAGATACATTGCGTAGAGTTTGGAGTCGTTTTACTTCTATTTTATGGTTTAGAGCCAATACATATGTAAAGATATAATGTATGATGTGAGTTTCACCAGCTGAAAGTAGTTTCCTTGATTGATAGTTATTCCGGTGGTTACTTTTTCTGGCTCTGGGCACCCCGCATACAAAATAACCGGAACACTTTTGCAAACCACCCCAGAAAAAAAAAAATTTCGACGCCTCCTCCAGAATCAGAAACTTTCTTTGTCTCTTTGGCAGTCATGGTCTGCATCTAACCTTATTGTCTATCTTTTTAATTGATTTCACACTGCTTTACTGCCTAATATAATATATGATCCATCATCAAATACTTTCATATTGAAAAATAGCAATCTTTGGTTTCTTTTCTCACATCAGACGGTATTTTGGGTTTTGATAATATTTTGTTATTTCCGTTTAGTTATCAATTATAAAGTTGGACTTAGTAACATAAGCTACACTAGCATAAATCCCTCCAGTTTATTTTCTGAACGGATACATTTTTCACTTCTACCTACACACATGCTAAATTCACTATCCGATGAATATTCCTACTGAAGACAAACTTCCTGAAGGACGATATCCAGAAGATACCGGTGACGGCTCACAAACATCCATCATGAATGATATATCTAATGGCACGGATGCAACTGATGAGAAACGATTCTCAAATTCGAAGATAACGACGGATGAAACCACAAATAGCAATAGCTCAGGAACAGACGATTTTCTCGTAAGATATGCACAACATCCAGTAAGAGCGAAAAAGTCTGGCAATTCATCCTCTGACGCTTCTCCTTTAATTCCTATAACGCCTTCAAATCAGATAAGCCATCTCTCAAGCGCAGAAATCACGTCTGTTTCGATACGCGATAGTGCACCCACCATAATTAATGATTCGTACACGTCAAATATGTCGGCTCATACGGACTTTAGTACGGGAAAGGGGACACAGAGTACACTGCAAGAAGATGAGGATGCACGTTTGAAAAAGCATCGATATTCCACCTTTATGGGTATATATGTTGGTCTTATGACCGCTCTTGGAGGCTTAATTTATGGCTATAGTACGGGTGTTATAAACAATTTCCTAGAAATGCCATATGTGAAATCGCATTTCCCGAAGAATGGACATTCGTTCACCGCTAGTGAGTCCGCAATTCTCACCTCTATCATAGTAATAGGAACATTTTTTGGTGCGTTAATCGCACCTTTGTCGTCTGACCGGTTTGGCAGACGGCCAACTATAATTATATTCACAGCTGTGGTTTTTAATCTGGGTATTGTACTACAACTTCTTTCAACCGGTATAGGGCTCTTTTGCACCGGAAGGCTTATATCCGGCTTTGGTGTCGGTGTTTTGTCCGCAGTTATTCCTCTTTATCAGGCTGAGGCTTCACCAAGGTGGATTCGTGGTTCTATTATATGCATGTATCAGTGGGCTGTCACGTGGGGTCTCCTTATCCAAAGCGCTATATCCCAAGGAACGAAATCTATAGACTCTGCTAGCTGTTATCGAATTCCAACCGGGATTGAATTAGTCTTGGCAAGCAGTCTATCTCTTGGCATGTCTTTTCTTCCGGAATCCCCCCGTTATTACGTTAGGATTAATAAAATTGATGATGCCATAATGGCACTATCTCGCCTCCGGCGGCTTCCACCGGAAGACGAGTCGTTGATAGCTGAGCTTATTGATATTAAGGCTTCCTATGATTATGAATGCAGTTTCGGTCAAACAACATTTTGGGACTGTTTCAAAAATTCCCCGTCCCGGGTTGGCCAGAAGAAAAGAATGCTTACCGGTGTTTTGGTTCAGGCTTTGCAGCAATGTTCTGGAATTAACTTCATCTTTTATTATGGTGTTAACTTTTTCGTCAAGACCGGTGTCAGTAACTCCTATTTGATGTCGTTGATTACCTACATTACGAACGTCGTGTTCACCATTCCAGGTATTCTTCTTATTGAGATTATTGGAAGAAGAACACTTCTAATGGGAGGAGCCATCGGAATGATGATATCCAATTTTATTATAGCAATTGTCGGCGCTAAAACTGACTCAATTACCGCCAATAAAGTCATGTTGACTTTTGTGTGCACGTTCATTTCTTTCTTTGCCTCTACATGGGGTCCTGTCTGTTGGGTTGTGGTTGGAGAAATATACAATCTTTCCGTGCGGCAAAGGGCTGTCGCATTATGTGCAGCTACAAATTGGTTCATTGACTTTATTTTTGCATATTGCACTCCTTACATGATTGACACCGGAAGTCATACCGCATCAATGGGTACCAAGATATTCTTCGTCTGGGGATCGCTAAATATGTTAGCGTTTTTTGTTGCTTACTTTCTTGTTTATGAGACGAAAGGTCTTATGTTAGAAGATATTGATGAGCTATACCATATTTGCAAAGTTGCCAGTAAATCGTCTAACATGGGTCCTTTGGTGCATCAGATGGCACAGCTTCGTATTAATGAAGAACAGCAAAGGGGTGAGTCAATATCAACCTCTAAAAGCAGGAGAGACTCGCATCTATCTTCTCTAGCTGGGGGTGAAACATTTGATGAGGTGCCCATCGCATTTCCAAGGCCTGTTCTTAATCATTCCGAAGGTGAAGAATTAAGTGTGATGCACTCTGGAAATCGTTTGGCACCTGTCTATGGAATGAACACCGATGCCTCACGGGTTCCTGGAATGATGATGAGTAGTATCTTGAAGCATCCTAACAGTTTGCCACCATCGTTAAGTTCTGATGGAAGTGATGAAAGTGTTGATTTTTCGGTTGCTTCTGGATCTTCCGGAAACGGACGTGGCCATGATCTCGATCACATGACACCGGAAGAAGAATCGGCAAACAATCAGAGTTTAGATTTCTTTGCCTATGGTGACAATAGTGCTAGGCATGCTTCTCATTAAAATTGGATCTTCAATAGTTGAAAGAAGAGTTCTGAAGCCATTTGATGAACAATATAAAGTCTTTTTTCGGCTCTCTCCGTCTGTTCATGCATTTGGTTTGGCAGTGGAACCGATTCAAGATCTGTGTGCAACTAGTACTGGAATTACAAGTTCACCAACAGCAATTCAAAAATAATGTACACTAGGCTGTCAATATTATATATAGGATGTGTCTTTTTTTACTGTTTTGCATTTACGTTTCCTCTGTTCCTTCATGCAATCTTTCCATGCAGGTCATAAAGTACAATCTACTTTTTTTATACAGTTTGCTTTCTCCTTAGCGGTTAATGCTCTGTATAATTCCTGTTTTTTTCTAATGAGTAATGATTTTATACATATACCGGTATATTAAAATGGCTATCTTTGATGTATCGTAGACTTTTGAGTGGGATTCGACGATTAGTCTGTATTATTTTTTTCTCTCCTTCAATTTTTTTCTTTCCCCCCGCTCATGAGGGATGAAAAAAAATATAAATGCTCCCAAAAAGATCCCCTTCAAAGCATATGAGGCGGCCTTCTTGGTTACCCCTTTTCCTTTTATTTGAAAGCATATCCTTGTTCAAGAGCTGTGGAATTGTGTGCTTTCTTTGACCTATCTTGCATCTGGATTGCGAATAACGAAATGGCCGACAGCATTGACTTGGAAGGCGTTAAAAATGCGATATCTGAGTCTAATCGCATAACGACAAGCCTTTCACCAAACAGGTTGGTGAAGAATCAGGCCCAGGAAATGGAAAAAGATCTTTATCCTGAGTATGAGACAAACGGTAGTTCGAATATCTCGGCAACTTCATATAATAATGAGTCTTTCTTTACCTCTTTCAACAACCTCTTTAAGGCTTTGATTTCGCCAGCATCATCGGTGGCCACGCATACTACTTTTTTTAAGCCCCGTGAGAAGTTGACTTACTCAAGATTAGTCGAGTTTTACATCTACCACTTTGTCTTGACAATGATATACCTTGTTATGACCTTTATTAGGGCATTTCAGTTTGTGAGTAATAAGACAAAGCTCAAGTTTCTTTCCTTGGCCTACAACCCTGCGGAAGATCCAGAGGTGATAAATCACGATATTAATAAATTGGCCAAAATCCCACGGAGGGTGTCGGTTATTCTTAACTATAAGCCGGAGCAAGAGGAAAATGGTGGTGTTGAGGGCTTGTGTAATGATGTGTCCAAAATCTCTACTTGGTGTCTATCTAGTGGAATTTCCTATCTTTCCGTCTATGAGTATCATGGTGTGCTCAAGAAGCGAGTTCCCGAGTTACGTCGTGCAGTTTTCAAGAAATTCACCGCATATTTTGGTACTGAGAACGTTCCAAATTTCGTCATCAAGATTCCACATCTTAACTTGAGTTATACTGGAAGTATTGATGGCAAACTTATAGAAGATGAAGCTTATATTAAGGAATTAGATTTGAGCGATACAAAGCCAACATATGACATCGAGATCACACTTTTGAGTATGGTGGATGGCAGACCTACAATTGTGGAATTGACCAAGGTTATGGCCGACCTTGCAAAAAGAGGTGATTTAAAGGCGCACAACATCACTCTGAAGTTTGTGGATCAAGAGCTTCAACAATTGGTTGGTAAAGAGCCGGACCTTGTCATAATGTTTCAGCCATTTTTGAATTTACAAGGATACCCTCCCTGGCAAATACGTCTCAGTGAACTATATTGGGAGCCTGATAATGATAGTATTGGTTACGCCGTATTTTTGAGAGCTTTACAGAAATACTCGACCTGCAAGATTAATGTCGGGCGTTAAATGTGTCGCAATCCTCCCTATTTTTGTTGATAATGATGCTACTTTCTGATTGCTTTTAATATTTCTAACGCATACCTATATATTACAGATCAGCAACATTTTTTTTTTTCAACTTGCATGCATAACAGCCGTTATCATTCTTCCTGCTTCTATCAGTAACTTTTTTGTTGTCTTTCCCACCTTGCTCATTAATATCTTTGCTCTAATACAAATAATGAAATATCTTTAAACGAATCCTTGTCGAATTTTCAGCTCGTCTTTTATATGTGAGTTAAAGGCTGCATAAATCAGCCACATCTTTTTTTTTCATCAGATCTACAAAAACGCAAGAAAGCTTAATCCTGGTCAATTGCTGAAACAGGACCTCAGCGCATAAATTTTTTTTTCCTCCTTTTTTCCCTCTTTCCATTATATTCCCGCGTCTTTGCATTTCCTACTATCATAAATAGAGAGCGTTTTTTTTTTCCAGGTGTTTTCTTTTTCTCACTATTTGCTTGAGCTTTTATTCGGTTTCTTTTTTTTTGTTAATTCCCAAGTTTTGCCCGTACTCTCGCGCTTTGAATGTAAAAAGCAAACCTACTGAAGTTCAGCTTCTTCTTCGTATTTTGTATTGTAGCAGTGTCACCACTCTTTTCCAACCTTGGAGTTCTCTTATTCAAGTTAGAATATAATCAGCAGTATAGAATTGGATAGAGGTAAGTATTTGATATTTGATTTATGTTGTGTGCTTGTTAATTCCTGTTGTTTTCAGGTTGACGTGTCGTCTGTATGTATTTTTGGCCTTATTTCTTTGAA